>Ga0209652_1000526_pt1 | contig 32584 bp, 26 predicted proteins | sample SaaInl74LU_5_DNA_FD_184641 | JGI IMG/M metagenome (GOLD analysis project Ga0209652, IMG submission 184641) | Marine microbial communities from expanding oxygen minimum zones in the Saanich Inlet - ESP_74LU_5_DNA (SPAdes) (version 2) | ecosystem: Environmental > Aquatic > Marine > Intertidal zone... | reverse complement strand
AAATGGAAACTTGCTTAAATACTTGAGTCATAATCATAATAAATTAGTGAGGTGAAAAACTACTTGCGAACTAAAAGGTAAAGATAAACTACCCGCATTAACAAGCTTTAAAATTACATCAAGGCTTCACGTCAATGTGAATTGTAAATTGCCTCCCGAAACAAGCATTATGATACAAGAAAGATTGGCCATGGGTAATTTGAGCATTCAGGCACATTATATGGACATTTACCTTCACCAAATGGGCGGCTTTAGTAAAGAAGCTATGGCGAAAGAGAGCAATATGCCAGAAGAGTTCGAGCCAGTTGTAGCTGTTGCTATTGGAAGAATGGGGGATGCTAGCTTTTTAGATGAACCATTGAAATCCAGAGAAACAGCTCCTCGTACAAGAAAAGAACTTGAAGAAATCAGCTTTGAAGGAAGGTTTTAATCACTCAATGTACTTAAATTCCATCGACTTTTATTTGATAATCACTGCGTTCAAAAGGTTCGGACAGTAGTGAAAATGCCGCTTTATAAATTCAATTCCCTAACGTAACTTAGCCGCCGAATGAAGATGCTTGGGAGATACTTATTGGATAAAAAACCTGCCGCCAATCGCAAGAAGAAGGGCTGCACATTCAACGAGGCAAACAGCGTTGCCATTCTTTATCGCGATAAAGACGAAGCGCACTTCAAAAAAATCAAATCGATTGTTGCTGATCTCCATGGAGAATACGGAATTAAATCGGTTTTAGCGATGGGTTTCGTAGATCAAAAAAAGAAAAGGCTTCCCATATATCAACTCAAGAAGTTGGAGTACACTTTTCTTTGTAAAGATGATTTGAAATGGAACAAGCTTCCTAATCAAGAAGCAAAAGCATTCATCAATCAAGAGTTTGACTTATTACTTGATTTATTTCAAGAAGATCATTTGGCTTTGGAGTACCTTTGGAAAGGGTCTAAAGCCAAGATGAAAGTTTCAACAATTTCAAGTGTTTGTGCAGCAACGGCCGACTTAATCGCAGCTACTGAAAAGCAAACCGACATAAAGAGCATTTTTAAGACATATCAAAATCTACTCACGAAGTACAATTTAAAATGAGCAAATTTGGAGGATTAGGTGTAGCCATGGTTACGCCATTTAATGAAAAAGGTCAGATTGATTTTGCCAGTGTTGAACGCTTGGTAGAACACATGATCAATGGAGGAGTAGATTACATCGTTGTTCAAGGTACAACGGGAGAATCTCCAACGCTTGGAATAGATGAAAAACGCAGCTTACTGGATTTCATCCTAGAAATAACCAAGAAGCGTGTTCCAATTGTTTACGGACTTGGAGGAAACAACACGAAAGTCATTTGTGATTTGATTCAGAACATGGATTGGACAGGAATCAGTGGAGTGCTTTCTGTTTGTCCGTTTTACAACAAACCATCACAAGCCGGAATGATTGAACATTACAAAAGAATCGCCAAGGTATCTCCTGTACCTGTTATTCTTTACAATGTTCCCGGAAGAACAGGAGTGAACCTCACTGCAGCATCGACCTTATCTTTGGCCCAAGAAGAAAACATTGTCGCCATCAAAGAAGCAAGCGGTAATATTGAGCAAATCAGTGAAATCATTTTGAAAAAACCTGCCGATTTCCAAGTCATTTCAGGAGATGATGCTTTAACCCTTCCACTGATTGCTTTGGGGGCCGAAGGGGTTATTTCTGTTGTGGGTAATGCCTTTCCAAAGATCTTCTCTCAAATGGTGAATCAAGCACTTTTTGGTCAGGTCAACGAAGCGAGACAATTGCACTATCAACTTTTAGAGCTGATGCATTTGTTATTTGTTGAAGGTAATCCTTCAGGCATCAAAGAAGCCTTGAAGCACCGAGGCATTTGTGAAAACCATGTAAGGTTGCCACTTTTACCAGTAAGTAATGAAACTAGCGAAGCCATTTATCGCCAAATGGCAGAGCACGATTTAGTTGAAGTTTAGGGCTAAATTGATATTTGTGAACGCATAAAAAAAGGTCGGATAATATTTCCGACCTTTTCTTTTCAAAGTAATTTCTAAATTATTTCTTGGCGATAGCTCTTTCAGCTGCAAGAATAATGTTCTCAGCATTCAAGCCGTACTTCTGCATAAGATCTGCAGGTTTTCCAGATTCACCAAACGAATCATTAACCCCTACAAATTCAATAGGAGTAGGGCAGTTTTGAGCCAAGCATTGAGACACAACACTACCTAAACCGCCAATAATTTGATGTTCTTCCGCTGTAACTACACATCCTGTTTTTCTCGCACTTTTTATAATCGCTTCTTCATCCAAAGGCTTGATGGTGTGAATGTTAATCACCTCAGCGCTGATTCCTTTGGCTTCAAGTGCGTGAGCAGCTTCAATTGCTTCCCAAACGAGGTGACCAGTAGCTATGATAGTAACATCTGTACCTTCGTCAATCAACCAAGCCTTTCCAATTTCAAATTTTTGATCAGCAGCAGTAAAAACCGGTACTGATGGTCGGCCAAAACGCAGGTAAACCGGACCTTCATGCTCGGCGATTGCGATGGTTGCAGCCATGGTTTGGTTGTAATCACAAGGGTTGATTACCGTCATGTGAGGTAACATCTGCATCATTCCAATATCTTCCAAAATCTGGTGTGTTGCTCCATCTTCGCCCAAAGTAAGGCCCGCGTGAGATGCACAAATTTTTACGTTTTTTCCGCTATAGGCAATGCTCTGACGAATTTGATCATAAACTCGACCAGTAGAAAAGTTAGCGAAAGTTCCAGTGAATGGAATTTTCCCACCAATGGTCATACCAGCCGCTAAGCCCATCATGTTTGCCTCAGCAATTCCAACTTGGAAGAAACGATCAGGATGTGCATCTCTGAAGGCATTCATTTTGAGTGAACCGGTAAGGTCTGCGCACAAGGCAACAACGTTAGGGTTGCTTTTACCCAAAGCTGCTAAACCAGCACCGAACCCTGAACGGGTATCTTTCTTTTCAGTAATGTTGAACTTTTTCATATTGGATTGAGGCTTATATCTCTGCGATTAATTCAAGCGAATGTTCGTACTTGATCCGCTGTTAATTGTAAATTCTTTTTCTAATGTATATGCTGTTTGGCGAGCAGAAAATGATCTGAACACCACAACATAATTTCCGGGCTGTAAAACATACTTACCAGATGGATTTCCTTCATCAAAACGAATCAAACACGTTCTTTTATTTCCATCAAGCAAATAAATCCCACCATAACCTGAACCTCCTGTTTGGATTAAAACACTTCCGGGTGCCGGTATTTCAATGGTGGTTTGTTCGCTCTGTTGAATCTTCACGTCCTTCATGAAAATACTTGGAACGCTAAGTATTTCAAGATCATAAGTACCAACCAAGTACTTCTCCATGGTATGGAAATCTTGAACATGTACCTTTTCACAACTACCGCTTTTCTGAATAATGCACTTCAGGTCATCATAAGCACCTTTAAAGCCAGACATTTTCAATTCCAAGACCCCTTGACCTGCATCCAAGTCAATAACATTATGCTGACCAGGAAGCAGTTGAATGCCTTTTTTACTCAAGGGAGGCCAAGTGTCTACAATCAGATCGTAAGGCAATAAAGGGTCGATATTCAAGGTGTCTGGTAGTCCTTTGCTGTTCATCGTATGAACAAAGTGGTACTTCAATTCTCCCGTGTTAGAATCGTAAAGTGTAAATGGAAGATCGGTTTCAGTGGCTTTTCCGAAGATGTCGTTTAAATTAAGCTGAACGCTAGTATTGTTCAAAGCCTGACTGATCACAATATCTAGCACCTGCTCAAACATCTTGTCATCACTCACATCAAAGTAGTTCCCAACACAGTCAAAGGTTGACTTGTACTTATCGTCAATACCAATTCCAATGATGAAAGGCTTTACAATAATGTTTTTCGACTGAAGGGCTCTAGAAACAGCACATGGGTCTTCATCGCAAGCTTCAATTCCATCTGTGATTAGAATAATGATATTTCTTCCATCAGCACTTGCAAAATCATCTGCAGCCCGTTCCAAAGAGCGAGCAATAGGAGTGGTTCCTTGTGGGGTGATGTTCTCAAGAGCTTTTTTAATCACCAAGTTATTGCCCTTACTGATAGGTACTACAAGTTCTGTATCGTCGCAATCTTGTTGACCAGGGATGTGTTTGGTTTGATGGCCATACACCCGCAATCCCAGTTGAACGTGTTCCATTCCGTAAAGATCTTCAAGCGAAGCTCCTAATAAACGAACAGCCGTATTGATCTTGCGTTCACCACCCCAGTATGCATTCATGCTATTGGAAGCATCGAAAACAAACAATATCCTTGTGGTTTCTTGCGCCCGAAGAGATGAGGAACAAATTATTCCCAGAGCAAGAAAAAGATATGTAAGTAAACGATTCTTCATATAACTCAAAGCCCGAAAGAGCAATCTGTCTTAGTAATCACCAAGTGTTTCTGGGAGCTGGGCTAAAGCTTTAGCCAGTTGTTCATCGTTGGGAGCAATACCGTGCCACTCGTGTGTTCCAGACATAAAATCTACACCATGTCCCATATCGGTGTGCATCAAGATCATGATTGGCTTACCATTACCCAATTGCGCTTTTGCTTTGTTTAATGTTTCGCGAAGGTTCTCGAAATCGTGTCCGTTCATCTCCATTACTTCCCATCCGAATGCTCTCCACTTATCGCCAAGGTTTCCAAGCGACATCACATCTTCCAATGATCCATCGATTTGTTGACCGTTGTAGTCAATTGTTGAAATGATGTTGTCTATTTTATGGTGAGCTGCGTACATCGCTGCTTCCCAGATTTGACCTTCTTGCATTTCACCATCTCCATGAAGGGTGTACACAATTCCTTTGTCGCCATTCAATTTCTTTGTCTGAGCAGCGCCCAAAGCAACAGATAAACCTTGTCCAAGAGAACCTGAAGCTACACGAATTCCTTCCAGTCCTTCTTCTGTTGCTGGGTGACCTTGTAATCTAGAGTTGATGTGACGGAACGTTCCAAGTTCAGCAACGGGGAAGTAGCCTCTGCGCGACAAAACACTGTACCATACTGGTGAGATGTGACCATTACTCAAGAAAAACAAGTCTTCACCTTTTCCATCCATATCCCACTTACTTGGGTCGATGTTCATTTGATCAAAGTAAAGTGATACGAGGAAATCAGTACAACCTAAGGAACCACCAGGGTGACCTGATTGAACTTTGTGCACCATTCTAACGATATCTCTGCGTACTTGAGAAGCTACTTCTTGTAATTCTTGCGTGTTTTTCATAATCATGATTTGACGCAACAAAAATAGCGCTTCCAATATGCTTTTAGTGGGAATGTGTAAAACTTATTGAAAAGATCGATTTGCTGTAAACGCCCTTTATTATCTTAAGTTTAATGAAAAAGCTAGCTCTACTGATCTTCTATACATGTCTTGTTCATCAAGTCATTTCACAGGTTTACCTTGCTGATTCAGCAAAAACAAGACAACGTTTTGCTCAATTGAATCTTGGTTTAGGCTTCACCAACACTTCTGCTTTTGATTATACCAGAACATTTGGAGTAGAAAGCCCCGTTCTTGAACAATCAAGTGCTTTTAATGAGTTGCGCTTCATCATAGGAGGAACCCATTTCTGGGGGCACGCTGATTTTGAAATAAGTATCCCTGTTATTAAGCCTGGTGCAAGTAAAAACACTTATTCCGCCTTGTATAGTCATGGTGTAACAACTTCAGCCAAATTATACCCTTGGAGCATCAAGAAAAAAGCAATCAGACCATATGTAGGCATCTCCATCAACTCCACAAGTTATCAGCAATTAGGTCCGGATTCAAACTCAATTGGCAACATCGAATATCGATTCTTGCCCCGTTATCACGCCGGTTTAAGCAGCCAATTTGGCGATTACATTGTTGGAATCGACGCTGCATATCTCAGCAATACTGATTTCAATTATTATACAGATCCAATTAATATCAATCAAGTCAAATTAAACCCTTGGACCATTGGCGTGAGCATTAAAAAGAGCTTTGACACCACCTTGCCGAGTGAGCGCTCGTGGAAAAGCGGCTATGCTCAAAACCTCGCAGACTCCTTAGGAAGAAGGGGAGAGTTGAACGGACTAAGTCTTGCCGCTGGATTCTCAGCCGTTTATCAGCTAGGAACAAGCAGTTTCAATCAGGAAAACTATCGCGCCCTTGGGGATCACCGATTGGAGCGCTTTATTGACTTGGGTTTGGGTTATTATTGGCATCGACCAGACATTCAAGTAAACATTCCATTTCGTCAGTATACCAGTGAGTTAAGTGCTTTTAATGCCTCTCAAAATATTCAACGGATGGCGCTAGGTATAGAAGCGCTATGGTTTTTTGCGGACTACCACGGTTTTGTTCCATTTATTGGTCCGAGCGTGAGTTATGAAACCATGGATGTAGAGCACAGATCATTAGGGAATAATGATGTGATGTTTCGTCACGAACAGATCAGTTATGGCTTGGTCTTCGGTTGGGACATTCGTCCGAACCGGCTTCAGTCCATTGTACTCAGAACCAACCTACGTTATATTCCAAACTTACAGTTCAGCGATCCTGCAAGTGGACTCTCTTGGGACATGGATGTTCTTGAAATCAACTTTATTCAGCTCGTTATCTATCCAAACCGAATTGGGAAGTTCCGCTAAGGTAATGTTCACGGGCATTTCACAAGTAAAAGAAATGCTGTAAATTCGCGCTTCAATTTTATCCTTTATGGCTTTAAAGTGCGGTATTGTCGGACTCCCAAATGTTGGGAAATCAACCTTGTTTAACTGTCTTTCAAATGCGAAAGCTCAAAGTGCAAATTTCCCATTCTGTACCATTGAGCCGAATGTTGGAGTAATCACAGTTCCAGACCCTCGTTTGAATAAACTTGCGGAAATCGTCAATCCACAAAATCTTGTGCCAACAACTGTAGAGATCGTTGATATCGCTGGATTAGTGAAAGGAGCGAGTAAAGGTGAAGGTCTTGGAAACAAATTCCTTGGAAACATTAGAGAAACAGATGCAATCTTGCACGTTTTGAGATGTTTTGATGATGGAAATATCATTCACGTTGATGGCTCTGTTAATCCAGTTCGCGATAAAGAGGTCATTGATATTGAACTGCAATTAAAAGACCTTGAAACAGTTGAAAGCAGAATGGCGAAAATTGCCCGTGCTGCAAAAACTGGAGATAAGGAAGCTCAAAAGCAACTCGAATTCTACAACAAGGTAAAAAGTGTTTTAGAATCAGGTCAATCTGCCCGAACAATTGAAGTAGAAGAGTTTGAAGAGGAAATCCTAGACGACCTTCAATTGCTAACTACAAAGCCCATTCTTTATGTGTGCAATGTAGATGAAGGCTCAGTAACTAACGGGAATGCTTACGTGGATGCTGTTCGCGAAGCTGTGAAAGATGAAAACGCCGAAATATTGGTTATTGGCGCTGGAATTGAGTCGGAAATTCAGGAATTAGAAGACCCAGAAGAGAGAGCCATGTTCTTATCCGACATGGGATTGGATGAGCCAGGTGTATCTAAACTCATTCGTCAAGCATACCGTTTGCTTGATTTGCAAACCTACTTTACAGCAGGAGTGAAAGAGGTTAGAGCTTGGACCATCAAAACTGGTTACAGGGCTCCTCAAGCCGCAGGTGTTATCCATACCGATTTCGAAAAGGGATTTATCCGTGCAGAAGTAATGAAGTATAACGATTTTGTTTCGTTTGGTTCTGAACAAGCGGTAAAAGAAGCCGGAAAACTCAGTGTTGAAGGAAAAGAATATGTTGTTCAGGATGGTGATATCATGCACTTCAGATTTAACGTTTAAGAAGAAAACAATTTAGATTATCTTCACTGCATGTTGAAGTATCAAAATCATACTAAAAAGCTCATTGCCTTTGCAATTGGGCTTTTTCTTTTATTCGGCTGTTCAAGCGAAAAGCTAGCCAACGATGAAGTAGCATTCGAAACACCTCTCGTTCAAAATATAGAAGAGCTGAACAGCATTAGGAACATCATGATCGACCAAGAAATTGCTTGGAATTCTGGTAGTCTTGAAGGTTTTATGCAAGCTTATTGGAATAGTGAAGACCTTAGTTTCATTGGCAGTCGAGGCTTGCAGAAAGGATGGCAAAGAACACTTGATAATTACAAAAAGTCATATCCAGACAAAGAAACCATGGGTATTTTGAAATTCGACATCCTAGAAATGAAGATGATTGATAGCGATAATGCTTTTGTAATAGGGAAGTGGCAACTTCAAAGAAAGGAACAAGATATTGACGGACACTTTAGTCTGTGGTGGAAAAAAATTAATCAAGAATGGCTTATTGTAGCTGATCATTCAAGTTGAAAACATGAGTTTATCGCTAACCCTTATCATCATTATAGCATCTGTTGGACTTTCACTTTTAGCCTTTCAAAATGGCGACTTGAAATACAAGTTGATGATGAATCCCTTTACTGTTGTGCATCAAAAGCAGTGGTATAAAACCATTACTCACGGATTTATTCATGCTGATTTCATGCACTTGTTTTTTAACATGTATGTCTTGTTTGGATTTGGATCAATTGTAGAGATGAATTTTTCCCAGCCACAGTTATGGAAACAAAATTTCCCAGGAATTGAAGGCTTTTCAGAAACGAACGGCTTATTCTTCTTCGGGGTTCTTTATTTCTTTGGGATTATTTTCGCCAGTTTACCTTCAATCAGAAAACATAAAGACAACCCAAATTACTATTCCTTGGGGGCTTCTGGTGCTGTTTCTGCCGTTTTGATTGTGTACATATTGATGTTTCCCTTAAACAAATTGTCCATCATTTTCTTGCCAGGAATTCCAATACCAGCCTTTGTGATGGGATTGTTGTTTTTCGCTTTTGAATCGTACATGAACAAAAAGGGGAACTCTGGAATTGCGCACGATGCTCACTTATATGGAGCGCTTTGGGGATTGATTGTAATTGCTGTTTTGAAACCAGCGTTGTACAGTAATTTTGTAAATCAAATATTGGCTTCTTTCAATTAACTCAAGTTCAGATTTAATTGTCTTTTTCACGAATAACGAAAACGTCCTCGTTTCTCTTTCTCATGTAATACTGCTCACGAGCAAATTTTTCAAGAGAGGCTTTATTGGTGGTGAGGTCATCGAGTGACTCTTTGATCAACTCGTTTTCTTTTTGGTAATATTCCAAACGCTCTTCCATATCTCGCAATTCAGCCTTCGACTTAAGAATGAAAGGAAGGTCGATATCGTTGATGAAGGTAATCCAGATGAGGAAGGCAAAGATGGCCACCACATATTTGTTTCGAATTACTTTTTTCCACGAGAATTTCATAGGCCTAATTTCAACCAAAAAGTTCAAGGGACAATTCGCTTAAGAAAATTCTTATTCAAGCTGAGATGTTAAAAACGAAAAGCCCGATTAAATAAATAACCGGGCTTTTGAATGCTTAATAAAGTGGACTTATTCTTCGTCCGGACTTTCAGTAGGTTTCCCTTTCTTTTTATCCTTCTTTTTTGCGCCACCTTTTTTCACTGCAACAGTGATTTCTTCTTTCTTTTCATCGTAGCCTACGTTGATCAAATCACCTTCTTTCAAACTCGCATTGATGATCTGCTCAGCCAAAGGATCTTCCAAGTATTTCTGGATAGCTCTTTTGAGTGGACGAGCGCCATACTTCTCATCGTAACCTCTGTTAGCGATAAAGTCTTTAGCATCTTCAGTGAGTTTAAGTTCGTAACCCAAATCTTCAACACGAGAGAACAAACGTGATAATTCGATATCGATAATTTCGTGGATGTGTTCTCTCTTTAAAGAATTGAACATCACCACATCATCAATTCTGTTCAAGAATTCTGGAGCGAAGGCCTTTTTCAAAGCAGAAGTAATCACTCCCGTTCTTGCTTCTGTTTCTTTCGATGTTTTTGACGATGTAGAGAAACCAACACCTGTACCGAAATCTTGAAGTTGTCTTGCCCCAATGTTTGATGTCATGATCATGATGGTGTTTCTAAAGTCGATACGACGTCCTAAACTATCAGTCAATTGTCCATCATCCAAGGCTTGAAGTAGCAAGTTGAATACATCCGGGTGTGCTTTTTCGATCTCATCAAGCAAGATAATCGAGTAGGGGCGACGACGCACTTTTTCAGTCAACTGTCCACCTTCTTCATACCCAATATATCCTGGAGGCGCTCCAATCAATCGAGAAACTGCGAATTTCTCCATGTACTCACTCATATCGATTCTAATGAGCGCATCTTCAGAGTCGAACAAATATTTAGCGAGCTCCTTAGCCAATTGGGTTTTACCAACACCAGTAGGGCCGAGGAAGATGAAAGAACCAATTGGCTTATTCGGGTCTTTAAGACCAGCTCTGTTACGTTTGATCGATTGAACCACCTTTTTAATGGCTTCATCCTGACCAATAACTTTGCCTTCCAATTCATTTTCCATTCGCACAAGTTTCCCACTTTCTTTTTCAGCAATACGCTGAACAGGGATACCCGTCATCATTGCAACAACTTCCTCTACATTGTCAACTGTAACCGTTTCTCTGTGGTTTTTGCTGTCTTCTTCCCACTTCTGTTTCGCGGCCTCTAAACGCTCGATGAGCTGACGTTCCTTATCTCTAAGTTTAGCTGCTTCTTCGTATTTCTGACTACGAACAACGCGGTTTTTCTCTTCCTTGATGTCTTCGATTTGACCTTCAATGTCCAGAATTTCTTTTGGAACATTGATGTTTTTAAGGTGAACACGAGAGCCAACTTCATCAAGCGCATCAATTGCCTTATCAGGAAGGTGACGATCAGTGATGTACCTCGTTGTCAATTTAACACAAGCTTCGAGCGCTTCTTCGGTATAATTCACACTGTGGTGTTCTTCATACTTGTCTTTAATATTGTTCAGAATCTGCAGTGTTTCTTCCGGAGTAGTTGGTTCAACCATCACCTTTTGGAAACGACGTTCTAGTGCACCATCCTTCTCAATGTGTTGACGGTACTCATCAAGAGTAGTAGCACCAATACATTGAATTTCGCCACGAGCTAAGGCTGGCTTAAACATGTTTGATGCATCCAGCGAACCGCTTGCGCCACCGGCACCAACGATGGTGTGAATTTCATCAATAAAGAGAATCACGTCTGGAGATTTTTCCAATTCGTTCATCACTGCTTTCATTCGCTCCTCGAACTGACCTCTATACTTTGTACCAGCTACAAGAGAAGCAACATCAAGCGTTACAATACGCTTACCGAAGAGTACACGACTCACTTTCTTCTGAACAATTCTTAGGGCAAGACCTTCTGCAATTGCTGACTTACCAACACCTGGTTCACCGATAAGAATAGGATTGTTCTTTTTTCTTCTTGAAAGAATTTGAGACACCCGTTCTGTTTCCTTTTCTCTACCAACAATAGCATCAAGTTTACCTTCTTCTGCCAATTTTGTCAGGTCTCTACCGAAATTGTCTAATACCGGTGTTTTGCTCTTGCTATCTCCAGGCTTTTTGCTTGAAGCGCTGCCACTTGAGCTACCGAATCCATCATCGTCATCGTCTGACGTGCCCGGGAATTCAGATTTAGGCAAATCCATATCTGCGTTTTCCATCAATATACTTTCAAATTCTTCTTTCGCCGCATCATAATCGACGCTGAAAGAATGTAGGGTTTTTGTTGCGACGTTATCTTCGTCTTTAAGAATTGAGAGCAGCAGGTGCTCAGTTCCAATTAAGGGAGATTTAAAAATTTTAGCTTCTAGATAGGTTATTTTCAAGATCTTTTCAGCTTGTTTAACCAAAGGAATGTTCCCTTGACTAGCAGTTTTAGAAGCATTGGCTCGAATTGATGACTCGACCATTTTTCTAAGTTTCGCTAAATCAACAGAAAGCCCCTCCATTATTTTTACAGCTGTTCCTTCTCCCTCACGGATAATTCCAAGCAGTAAATGCTCTACACCAATATAGTTATGACCTAGGCGCAGTGCCTCTTCACGGCTATATGTGATGACATCTTTTACTCGGGGAGAAAATTTTGCGTCCATATTGTTTCCTTTCTTCTTGTTCTAAGTTAACACGACAGGGGGTAATTTAGTTCGAAAACTCCCTGTTTTCAAAAATATCGGATGTTGTTCCCGTAATCGCTTTCCTACATTCTTTTTATCCACATTCATGTGTGCAATTTTGTGGAAAATTGAATGGAAACATTTCCGTCTAAGCCTTGCAAAATGCTTATTTTCGTATGTCTTATCAAAGACTATGCTAAACCTAAATTAAGGAAGATATGGCAGAGGGAGAAAGAATAATTTCCATTAACATAGAAGACGAAATGAAATCTGCGTACATCGATTATTCGATGTCGGTTATCGTTTCGCGTGCCCTACCAGATGTAAGAGACGGCTTGAAGCCCGTACACAGAAGGGTATTATATGGTATGCTCGACTTGGGCGTACTGTCAAACAGACCGTATAAAAAGTCGGCAAGAATCGTAGGGGAGGTGCTTGGTAAGTATCACCCACATGGTGATTCTTCTGTTTATGACACCATGGTACGTATGGCCCAGGATTGGTCTTTACGTTATCCAATGGTGGATGGACAAGGTAACTTTGGATCTATCGATGGTGATAATCCGGCGGCGATGAGATATACTGAGGCGAGATTGAAAAAGATTGCCGAAGAAATGCTCTCTGATCTTGAGAAAGAAACCGTTGACTTTTCACCAAACTTTGATGAATCATTAAAGGAGCCCACCGTGCTTCCTGCAAGAATCCCTAACCTCTTGGTTAATGGAGCTTCTGGAATTGCTGTTGGTATGGCCACGAACATGCCTCCTCATAACCTCACTGAAGTTGTCAACGGTACTATAGCCTACATCGATAATCACGATGTGAGCATGGAAGAATTGATGGAACATGTCAAAGCACCAGATTTCCCAACAGGAGGTACCATTTATGGTGTTGAAGGTGTTCGTTCTGCTTTTGAAACAGGAAGAGGACGTGTTGTATTGAGAGGTAAAACTCACTTCGAAGAAACCAAAACAGGGAAAGAAGTCATTATTGTTGATGAAATCCCTTACCAAGTCAATAAAGCCGACATGATCAAGAAGACGGCTGAATTGGTTAATGAAAAGAAGATTGAAGGTATTTCTGAGATTCGCGACGAGAGTGACCGTAATGGTATGCGTATCGTTTATGAGTTGAAAAGAGATGCTATTCCGAATGTGGTATTGAACAAATTGTTCAAATATACCGCCTTGCAGAACTCTTTTTCTGTGAACAACATTGCTCTCGTTAAGGGCAGACCAGAGATGCTCAACTTAAAGCAAATGATTGCTTGCTTTGTTGAGCACAGACATGAGGTTGTTGTTCGAAGAACACAGTTTGAGTTGCGTAAAGCACAAGAAAGAGCGCACATTCTTGAAGGTTTAATCATTGCTCTTGATAATATTGATGAAGTTATCAAGCTTATTAGAGCAAGTAAAACACCAGAAGAAGCGCGTAATGGATTGATGGATCGCTTTGAATTGTCTGAACTTCAGGCAAGAGCGATACTTGATATGCGACTACAAAAGCTGACGGGTCTTGAAAGAGATAAGTTGCGTGAGGAATTTGAAGAACTCATGGCTTTGATCAATAGATTAGAAGAAATTCTAGCTAAGAAAGAACTCCGAATGGAGATCATCAAAGATGAGTTGATTGAAATCCGCGATAAATATGGAGATGAGCGTCGTTCTAATATTGAGTTCAGTTCTGCTGACTTGAGTATTGAGGACATGATTCCAGATGAGAGTGTGGTGATTACTATTAGTCACGCAGGATATATCAAGAGAACGAAGCTGAATGAATACAGAGCTCAAAGTAGAGGAGGGGTTGGTTCGAAAGGATCTACTACTAGAGATAACGACTTCTTAGAGCACATCTTTACAGCTACCAACCACAATTGGTTATTGATATTTACTCAGCAAGGGAAGTGTTTCTGGATGAGAATCTTTGAAGTTCCAGAAGGAACGAAACAAGCAAAGGGTAGAGCTATTCAGAACTTAATCAACATTGAATCTGAAGATAAAGTTCTGGCTTACATTCCAGTTCAAGATATCAGAGATGAAGCTTACGTTAAAGAAAACAACTTGATTCTTTGCACGAAGAAAGGCCTCATTAAGAAGACCACTTTGGAGGCGTATTCTCGTCCAAGAACCAACGGAATTAATGCCATCACTGTTAGAGATGGAGATGAATTGTTAGCTGCTCGTTTGACCGATGGTGAAAATGAAATCATCATGGGATTGAAGAGTGGTAAAGCCATTCGTTTCAACGAAAAAACAGTAAGGGCTGTTGGAAGAACTGCTCAAGGTGTTAAAGGAATTACTTTAGCGAACGACAAGGATGAAGTTATCGGCATGATTTGTATCAAAGATGCCACTACAGATGTTCTTGTAGTATCTGAAAACGGCTATGGAAAACGATCTGCTGTTGAAGATTACCGAATCACAAACCGTGGTGGAAAGGGAGTTAAAACCTTGAACATTACTGAGAAAACTGGAGATCTTATAGCCATTTTGAATGTTGAGGATGAGAATGATTTAATGATCATCAACAAATCAGGAATTGCTATTCGTTTGAGAATTGATGAGCTTCGAGTTATGGGACGTGCAACACAAGGTGTACGCTTAATCAACTTGAAAGGTAAAGATCAAATTGCTGCTGTTTGCAAAGTAATTAGAGAAGACGAGGAAGAAGAAGTTATCTATGACGAGGAGGGTAACATCATTGAAACTCCTCAGAATGAACTTGATGAAGAAGATACTTCACAAGAAAACACTTCTGAAGAAAGCGAGGACAACGAAGAATAAGTTGTTTGAAATGAGAATAAAAAAACGGTCGGACCAGTGGTTCGGCCGTTTTTGTTTGGCTAAATAATGAACTTTGGCATCCAATTTGCCTAGAGAGGTGTGGAATAATTGCTAATTTAGCATCAGCTATAAAAACACTTAGTCAGACATGAAGAAAATAGTTTCAGTACTAGCATTTGTTGTCATTAGCGTTTCTGTTTTTGGACAGAAGGACGTGGTTACAGCATACAACTTGAACAAAGAAGGTAAATACCTTGCAGCGGCAGAGGCCATTGATCGCGCCATCACCAATGAAAAAGCGAATTTCAAAGAGAAAACTTGGAGATATCGAGGTGACATCTATCTGAATATCGCGAGAGACTCGTCTTTGTTTTCTCAAAAACCAAATGCTTTAATGACAACAATCGAGTCATACAACAAAGCAATGGAACTTGATCCAAAAGGATCTTATCATCAAGAAGACCAAATGGGACTTCAAACTGCCCAGGTATGGGCTAATAACTATGGTGCTACCTTCTACCAGTCGGAGAATTTTGAGAAGGCAGCTAAAATGTTTGACTTATCTACTGTAGTTGCCCAATCATTTGGAAGAATAGATACACTTGGTATCTTCAATACAGCACTTTGCTTTGAGAAAGCAGGAATGATGGACGCCGCTATTGAAAAGTACCTAAAGTGTGGTGAATTGAACTATCAAGTACCTAACGTATACTTGTTCATTGCTAACATACAAGGCCAAGCAGGGGACGATAATGCAGCACTAGAAACCCTTCGCGAAGCAAGAAAAACTTACCCAAGAGAGCAGTCGCTTATTATTGAAGAGTTGAATATTTACATCAAAAGAGGAGAATTTGACTTAGCTCAACAAAACTTGGAACTAGCAGCAGAGCAAGACCCTACAAACGAGTTATTGTGGTTTAGTTTAGGAACCGTTAGTGATAATTTGGACAAGCTGGATCAAGCAGAAGCGGCTTACTTGAAAGCCATCGAAGTTAAACCAGATTATTTTGATGCAAATTATAACCTAGGGGCAATGTACTTTAACCAAGGTGTACAGAAGATCAAATTAGCAAATGAAATTCCACCTAGAGAAAACGCGAAGTATAAAGCCATGGTTGATAAAGCCAATGCAGATTTTGAAAAGGCATTGCCTTATTTAGAGCGTGCATTTGATTTGGATGGACAAGATCAATCGACGATTAAATCGTTAAGAGACATTTATGCAAGAACTGGAAACGACGAAGGACTTTTAAAGATGTCGAAGTTGTTGGAAGGAAAATAACATTAGAGAAGAGGGTCGGAAAACATTCGGCCCTTATTCTTGTACTATTAACTTAACATAATATTAATTATATTCTAAACTGAGGTTTGAATATATCTCCCGCCATTAATATCTTTTGCGTCTGCGACGATATTCCACAACGCGCTCTTGCTGGGCATGTTCGTATGACTTTGAAATAAAATCGATAAGCTCATCGCTCACGTCGTGTTCTGATTTAATTCTGATTTGATATTGAAAGCGACCATAAAACCGGTTCACCTTGTGAAACAAGTTGTTCTCGAATTCCTCGTTGTGGTATAGTTTAAGATCCAATTGAGATTTCATTGGTTTTACCACCAAGAAAGCTCGTCCAACCGAAAACACCACACTATGAATTGCGGCTCTAATTTCTACATTTGGCCAATCCTCAACCGCTCTGGACAAAGCATCATAAGCCAGAACTAATTCATCTGAACGATTGATAAACAACTCACCCACATCTTTTGTGCTGCACGAATGCCTTTGGTCTGGGGCATTGAACTTACGCTCACAAATAGGACATCTCCACATAAGCCATCAACTTAACATAATGTATGGTCAAATGATTTTACCATGACAATTCGATGAATTTCCCCAATTACCTTTGTATTTACAAGTTGACAGCGGCAAAATGAAAAAGTACTTCACCACATCTATAGGTTTTCTCAGGTTTATTGCCTTCTTTGAAGGACTTTCTTTGATCGTATTAATGTTCATTGGGATGCCCATGAAGTACATGTTCGCTAACGATTTCATCGTGAAAACGGTTGGAATGGCGCATGGATTTCTGTTCTTAGCCTTCGTCCTTGCCGCTGTTCTCGTTCATGTAAATTACGATTGGAAGTTTTTCAAAACAACATGGAAGGTCCTCGCCTCTTCCATCATCCCCTTTGGGACATTTTATATTGACGCGAAGATCTTAAAACCAATTTCACAAGGGGTTTAAGGGACTTCACGTCAACACTTATCCTTATCCAAGTTATGGATTCGTGGCCCAAACAGTCACTTCCGGAATGAAACCTCTTTTATCCATTTCCAGTGCCGACACGATAGTGTGTGCAATCTCCGTTGGGGTCAACTTACCATCGCTTAATTCCTTTTCAGTTCTGTCGGCTACATTAAAAGCCGTAGGTACTTCAGAAGGGTTTACCAGAATAACTCGGATGTTATGCTGTCTCAATTCTGCTTGCCAACATTGGGTCATCCCTCTGAGCGCAAATTTAGATCCCGCGTAAACACTTCCATAAGCAAAGCCCTTCCCTCCTGCTGTACTAGCAATATTGATGATATCTCCTTCAGACGCTTTTAAAGTCGGCAAAAGTGCTTGAGTCAGCATCGCCAAGCCAAAAACATTCGTTTGAAAAACACGTTCGAAGGCATCCAAATTCAGTTCTTCCAATAAAGCAAACTCCCCTATTCCTGCGTTGTTGATGAGAATATCGAGTCCTCCTAAAACAGAAAGTACTTCCTCTGCTATACCTTTGATTGCCCCTTTATTATTCATATCGAGCACTAAGGCCTTGCAGTTTAATTCAGTAGCTACATCTTTAAGCTTTTGATCATCTCTTCCAGTGATGAGCACATCAGCTCCTTTTTTAGCAAGCATTGCAGCCGTTGCTTTTCCTAAGCCTGAACTACCTCCAGTGATCAATACTTTCTTCCCTTTAAAATCCATCATTTATCTTTTTATAAATTGAGTTTGAACCTAAGTTTTCTTGTCTACAAATCCTTTAAATCCTTGTTAATAGTTCCAAAGAGTAATGGCAAAAAAAAGGCCATCACGATATTATCGGATGGCCATCTAGTTTGAATTATATTTAATCGTTGATCGTGATTTTTTCGATTTTATCACCTTGGCGAATATCATCAATCACATCAAGTCCTTCGATTACTTTCCCGAAGCAAGTATGGTTTCTATCGAGATGCGCCGTATTGTCTCTGCTGTGACAAACAAAAAACTGAGATCCCCCGGTATTTCTACCAGCATGAGCCATACTCAAAACCCCTCTATCGTGGTATTGATTATCTCCATCTAACTCACAGTCGATCTTATAACCTGGTCCGCCAGCTCCTGTTCCATCAGGACAACCGCCTTGAATAACGAAGTTTGGGATAACTCGGTGAAAAGTGAGACCATCGTAGTACCCCTTTTTAGCGAGGTCGATAAAATTCTGGACAGTTTTAGGGGCGTCTTTCTGGAAGAATTCCACTTTCATGGTCCCTTTTTCTGTTTGGATATCTGCTGTAGGCATGTTTGTTTGTTTTTGAATGGGTGCAAAGGTACTTAATACTGGATTTTTTGCTTTGTTCAGATCGACAAAAAAATTCTGTATGCTCATTATTGACTTAAGTCGCCGAAAAATGAAGTGAATTTTTGTAGATGAATTTGTGAATGCACTCCATCAGTTTGTGGATGAGTTATGAAATCCTCATCACACAACTTAGCTTTGTAAGCGACTGATATGCAGATAGATTCGTTACATAATGATGTTTTTACCGACCTTTTCGATAGCGATAATTCTTGTTATCACTACCTCGTTTATTTGAAGTGGGCTGATGGCTACAAGTGCAAAAAATGCAGTTCAAATAAGTATGGTCGTGGAAAAAAATGGCACTCTCGAAGATGTCTAAAGTGTCGCTATGACGAATCTGCCACGGCCAATACCTTATTTCACAAACTGAAATTCCCAATTTCAGAGGCATTCCATATCATTTTACAACTACTTCAGATACCACAAGGTATTTCTTCAAATGAATTAAGCAGACAGTATTCTATTTGTCAAAAGACAGCATGGTTTTTCAAACGGAAAGTACAACAAGGTATTACCAGGATTGAGACAGCGGCATTCATTGAAACCATCTCAAGCAAAATGGAATCCTTACCATCCCTTGATATCAAAGGAATTATGCTTGATGAACAGAGTTTCGGCAGAATCACTTACGCCGATATCTCCAGAATTACTATTGGTGAACTTCAAACTAAGCAACTTCTTTACATTAAACTAAAATCAGCGAGAACACTCGGGTCGGGTTCTGAATCAGAACAAATGATTCAATCGAAAAAAGAGCAACATTCAAAGGCTCGAGGTGATCAATGGATAGAAAACTTGATTGTAAGAAGGGACTTCGTTGTGATCCACAACTCACACTTTAAGATTGAACTAGCTCAATGGGTGAAACGAACGCATCATCACATTTCAAAAAAACATTTGTTTTATTATTGTTGTGAGCACATATATCGTCACTGGCGAAAAAAGATTAGCAAAAATGACGGTTTCTTTAGCTTGATGCAAGTCATGGTCCAACACCCTTGGTTATCCTTCAAACGAATCTCGGCGACTTAAGTCAATAATCACCACAAAGAATATCTTTGCGAGATGATTAGTAAAGAAGCCCTAGCCCACTTTTCCAAAGCTCAAATCAGCGCCGTTCAACAACTCACCAACGAAGGAGCCACGGTTCCTTTCATCGCGAGATACCGTAAAGAACGAACTTCCGGACTAGATGAAGTTCAAATTCAACAAATTATCGACCTCCTGACGGCTCAAAAAGTCCTTGAAGCAAGAAAGATAGCGGTAACAAAAAGTCTTGATGAACAAGGCCTATTGGATGAAGAATTAAAAACGAAGATTCAGAATTTCGACAATATCACGCTTCTTGAAGACTTCTACCTTCCTTTTAAACCCAAACGTAAAACGAAGGCCTCGCTTGCTCGTGAACTTGGTTTAGAACCACTCGCTGGTCTGATCATGAAGCAAGAGAAATCAGAACTACAATCCCTCGCCCAACGCTTTGTTAAAGGTGATGTTAAAAACACCGAAGAAGCACTGGAAGGTGCTCGATACATTATGGCCGAATGGATCAGTGAACGGGCTTTTGCTCGGAAACGTCTGAGAGGACTTTTCCATCGAGAAGCTAAAATCAACTCGAAAGTCATTAAAGGAGAAGAGGAATCTGGACAGAAGTATCGCGACTATTTCAAATACGAACATCCCATTTCAAAAACACCAGGCTATCGTCTTCTAGCAATTCTGCGCGGTGAACGGGAGAAGTTCTTGCGAGTGAATATTGGACCCAATAAGGAAGAAGCTATTGCGGTGCTAAACGAGATTTTTGTGAAGGGAAGAAACACTTGCTCTGAACAAGTGGAACTGGCTGTTAATGATGCTTATACCCGTCTCTTGAAACCTAGTTTGGAAACTGAAATTCGTCAGCATTATCTCGCTATCGCCGAAGAACAAGCAATTGACGTTTTCGCTGGAAACCTCGAACAACTTTTGATGGCAGCTCCTTTGGGACAAAAACGTGTTCTCGCACTAGATCCTGGTTTTAGAACAGGTTGCAAAGTGGTTTGCTTGGATGAAATTGGCGGACTAATGCACAACAGCACGGTATTCCCTCATCCTCCTAAAAATGATCGAAAAGGGGCGATGAGTAAACTTGAAAACCTGATTGAGGCTTATAAAATTGAGGTGATTGCTGTTGGTGATGGAACTGCGGGTAGAGAAACAATGACCTTTGTAAAGGACTTGGTGAAATACAATAAAATCGAGGCCCACATGGTCAACGAAGCTGGAGCGAGCATCTACTCTGCATCACCCCTGGCACGAGAGGAATTCCCAGATTATGATGTCACTGTGAGAGGTGCGGTGAGCATTGGACGAAGATTGATGGACCCCTTGTCGGAATTGGTGAAAATCGACCCGAAATCGATTGGCGTTGGCCAATATCAGCACGATGTGAATCAAAAACGTTTGAAGGAACGCCTCGACCAAGTGGTTGAACGTTGTGTGAATCGAGTTGGGGTGAACCTCAACCTTGCAAGTGAGCACCTTCTCCAACACATCTCTGGTTTGTCGAAGACCATGGCGAAAAACATCATCGAACACCGAAGCAAACATGGTAACTTCAGCAATCGCCAAGAATTAAAAAAGGTCAAAGGACTAGGCGCTAAGGCATTTGAACAAGCTGCTGGCTTTTTGAGAATTGATAATGGCGATGAAGCCCTAGATAATACAGGGGTTCACCCGGAACGATACGAATTAATCAAAACGATGCTCAAAGAAGCTGATAAAGACCTAAATAAAATTCAAGGAGACTGGATGGAGAAGATCGATTTGTCAGCTTATATTAATGAAGAAATCGGACTACCTACACTACTCGATATTAGCGAAGAACTAAAAAAACCTGGTCGCGATCCTCGGGGAAATGCGAAGCAGTTTGAGTTTGCTAGTTTCGTGAAGAGCATTGAAGACCTAAAAGAAGGACTTATTTTGCCAGGAAAAGTAAGCAACATTACTCACTTTGGGGCCTTTGTTGACATAGGTGTAAAGCAAGACGGACTCGTTCATCTGTCGCAACTGGCCGATCGCTATGTCAGCGATCCACTCGATGTTGTGCGATTAGGGCAAGAAGTTCGTGTTAAAGTGCTTGAAGTTGATGCTTCGCGAAAAAGAATTCAATTAACAATGAGAGGGATTTAATCTCTAACATCATCGTGAAGCACTCTAGTAGTTTTCTTGAGTGTTCTCAGAATCAAGGTAATAACAGCCGTTCCTCCAAGAATGTAGAGCGGAATTCTCATGGTGTCCATGCTCAGCATGTCTTGAGAATATTGACGAAGTGCTTCAACATAAACGAAGCCCATAACGGTAGCAAGTACGCCAGAATACTCGCGGCGTAGAATAGCTTTCATTGAAAAGGGGACATCTCCTTTTGCCGAGTGCTTAAAAGAAGGCCAAAACGCAGGTGTCTTACTGCTCCAGTTCTTGTACTTATCGCCAAACTTCTTGTGTAAGAATTGCTCTTCAGCATACATGATCCGCTCGTAGTAAATCCAATATGCCAGTGAGAAAATAAGCATGAACGACCAGCTGAAAGTAAAAACAACGATTCCTAACCAGATAAAGTAATTCCCCAAATAAAGAGGGTGTCTAACAATTGAATAAATCCCCTTGGTATTCAGGGATTCTGCTACTTGCTTGCTGGTGTTTCGGCCAGATGTGCCACGAGGTGTAGTAGCGATGGCGAAAAAACGGATGTAAAACCCAATGAGTGAAACGATGATGGAAGCAATGGTCAAAGAGCCAATCGTTGCCTCTGTCATATCAAAATAAGACGTCGTCCAAATAAATGGAATAGCCAAAACAAAGAGCACCACAGGGATTTGACCTCTATACTTGAATAATTTGTTTCCTGTTTTCTCTAGTGAATATTGAAGCATGATTCTGTCTTATGGTTCTTTCTAAATCAAAACTACGCTAGAAATAGCTTTTGTTCTGATTTTAAATTTGCGGCTAAATTAAACTTTCTTCTCATAACAAGAGCACCTACCTTTGCCTGATGAATACTCCACAAGTAAATCGGGCATTAAACAAGTTAGGTTTTTCTGAACTTAAACCAATGCAAGAGTCGATGTTAGCGGCTTCGCAAAGTCACAATAACATTCAGCTTCATGCACCAACGGGTAGCGGGAAAACGCTGGGGTTCTCTCTTCCCCTGCTTAACTTTATTGAAGTTCAAGGTGGGTCGCAATGCATGATAATTGCACCAAGTAGGGAGCTTGCACTCCAGATTACCAGTGTTTGGCAAGACATGAAAACCGGACTTAATATCACGTGTTGCTATGGAGGTCATGATCGCAGAAACGAAGCGAGAAGCTTAGCCAATGCACCTGAGGTGATTATTGGAACTCCTGGTCGCTTAGCTGATCACTGCAGAAACGAACGTTTTTCCAAAGATCAACTACAAATGGTTGTCGTAGATGAATATGACAAGGCATTGGAGCTCGGTTTTGAAGAAGACATCAATACGATTTTGGCTTATTTAGAGCATGTGGAAAAGCACTATTTAGTTTCAGCAACAGACCAGATTGTGCTCCCTGAGCATTGGAACAACCTTCCTTTTCACAAACTTTCTGGTGGTCAGCATGAATTAGCTCAACAACTCGAGAAATATAAAATCATCTCACCTAAAGATGAAAAAACAACTTATTTAGAACGCCTACTTGGAGTTCTCGACAAGCAGCAGGGCATCATCTTTTTCAACCACCGAGAAGCCGTTGACCGAGTGAGTGATTTCCTTGATAACATTGGTCTTCCACACGAAACTTTTCACGGAGGTATGGAACAAATGGACCGTGAGAAAGCGCTGATCAAGTTCAGAAATGGGAGTGTTAATTACATTTTGGCCACAGACCTTGCAGCGCGAGGTTTGGACATTCAAAATATGGACTTTGTGGTGCACTATCAAAGCACACGCGATGAAGCTTCATTCATCCACAGAAACGGTCGAACCGCAAGAATGAGCGCTGAAGGGAAGAGTTTTTTACTTCTGAGTGAAGACGAGTTTCTTCCCGATTTTGCTGCGGAATTTGAAGATTATCGACTTCCTTCAAACCACAACTCAGTAAGCGTTCCTTCAATGGCTACCTTGTACTTTGGTGGTGGAAAAAAGGAAAAAATCAACAAGACTGATGTCCTTGGAGTACTGATTAAACAAGGAAAACTAAATCCTAATGAAGTGGGTAAAATCGATGTAATGGATCATTCAGCTTTCGTAGCTGTTCCAAAATCGAAAATTAAGGACCTCATAAGCACCCTCCGTCAAGTGAAGATTAAAGGGAAAAAAATAAAAGTAGATCGCTGTTGGTAAAAGGGCTTGCACCCCTTTTCGACTTTTCTTTTATGGTTGAAGGAAAATGCGCTGTGAGAGCACGTCATTGTCCATTCTAAGAACGATGATGAGATGACCAGTACAAGCGCTCAAATCAAGTACTTGTTGATTGAAAACGCTTTCTTTTACAAGAGTTCTTCCTAGCAAGTCATACACTTCAAAGTCGGCAAAACCCTGAATTCCAGAAACGCTAAAGCGACTTCCATTTTGTGTTAGCTTCAAGCTTAAACCTTCGTCATCTACTGAAGCTACAGGATCGGCAATCCATATCAACTCCGCCCATTCCGGATTATCGATAAAAGGATTTCTGTTGTTTTGCTTTAAATAAACCGCGTTATTTCTATTGATTTCTTTACTTGAAACGGGATCACTTAAATGCCAATCAATCAAAGTGTTAACAGACCACTGAACAAAGTCTCCATTGCTCATCATGGGCGTTTGCCAAGTGCTACACACATCGTAATACCGCGTTAACATGTAGAAGTAAGTTCGGGCCAAATCTCCTTTGTATTCAGCTGGTGGTTCGAATACCGGACCGTTGTATCCGAAATTCTCACCGATACCATTCGCCGCACCAAGCGTTGATTCCCAAACAACAGTTTCAACTTCTCCATAAGGTAGGTTGCTTCTTTGCCCGTTCACATAACCGTCTGTTGGATAAATATGAAACAGATCTGAGTTCATTGGAGGCGTGTCGCCAAACCACGATTTTGGAAAGCTGTGTTCTCTATTATAGCAGTCACCTTCCCCACTGTAAGTTCCACACTGATCTGAAAAGAAATTGTATTCATAAGCCGGAGTTTCATCAGGATCATAGCTGTAAATGTCCCAAACATCACCATCTGGCTGAGCATCCGTTTCGTCCATATGTCCCCATAAGCTATTATAGGAGAGCACGTTATGATCATCAATGATGTTATGAAGTGCTTGTCGAAGAGCAAGTCCCTCTAAGCCTTGAGCATTATCATAATATCCAGGAGGTATCTGAGCCAAAGCGATGTTGGTCAGAAAAATTGATAGAATACTGAGTCTTTTCACCTCACAAAGGTCGTAGACAATTTTGAATATTCCATTAATTCTGAAATAAGGCTGCAATAATAATTTCAACCTCCTCGAGCTTTTACGTTCACAAAATGTTCATGAACACCTACAAAGTTCTCCGGTTTTGCTCGAAGTGAAGAACTACCTTTGTCTCATGAGTACGCCTGAAGCCATATTAAAAGAGGTCTTTGGTTATGATGAATTCAGACCGAAACAGAAAGAAATCATCGACCACATTCTTGATAAAAGAGACGGTTTGGTATTAATGCCAACCGGTGGTGGGAAATCCATTTGTTTTCAAATCCCAGGATTGATGTTTGAGGGTTTGACACTTGTTATTTCCCCCCTCATTTCTTTAATGAAAGACCAGGTTGAAGCATTAAAAGCTAATGGGATTGCTGCAGCCTATTACAATAGCTCTTTAAGTTCAAACGAAGAAACGGATGTGCGTTCCTTGGTTGAATCCAAATCATTAAAGTTCCTCTATGTTTCTCCCGAACGACTCATTGGCGGAGGAATTCCTTGGTTGAAGGATGATGACATTTCCTTTGTTGCTATTGATGAAGCCCATTGTGTGAGTATGTGGGGACATGATTTCCGACCAGAGTACACACAATTAAAACTCATCCGAGAAAGATGGTCGCATTGCCCATTTGTGGCATTCACCGCAACAGCAGATAAAGTTACTCGTAAAGACATCGTTGAACAACTTGGGCTGCGCTCTCCAAAAACTTTTGTGAGTTCCTTTGACCGGAAGAACCTCAGCTTAAAGGTTCGTCCACAAATGACTCAAAAAGAGAAACTTAAAGAGATCATTTCCTTTATTAATCGTCGTCCACATCAAGCCGGTATCATCTATTGTTTGAGTCGAAAAGAAACCGAAGCACTTGCTGCCAATTTAGCTGCAGCAGGAATTGATGCGGAAGCTTATCACGCGGGCTTTTCGTCCGATGTTCGTTCAAAAGTTCAAGAAGACTTCATTAACGACAGAACACAAGTAATTTGTGCCACCATTGCCTTTGGAATGGGGATCGATAAGAGTAATGTTCGCTGGGTGATGCACTACAACATGCCTAAAAATATTGAAGGTTATTATCAAGAAATTGGCAGGGCAGGAAGAGATGGCTTACCAAGTGATACTGTGCTCTATTTCAGCATGAAAGACATCGTGATGTTGAGCAAGTTTATTGAAGATAGTGGACAGAAAGAGCTCAACAAAACCAAGCTTGATCGGATGCTTCAGTATGCCGAAGCCACCACATGCAGAAGACGGGTCCTCCTCTCCTATTTTGGCGAATACATGAAGGAAGACTGTGGGAATTGCGACATCTGCGAACATCCACCGGTAAGTTTTGACGGAACGCAACTGACCCAAATGGCCCTGTCAGCCGCTGTGAGAACGAAAGAAAAAGTGGCCACCGTAATGCTTGTAAACATTCTTCGAGGCTCAGCAAACAGTGAAGTACTGGCTAATGAATACGATAAAATCAAAACCTATGGTGTTGGTAAAATGGTATCATTCAGAGAATGGAAGCATTACATTGTTCAAATGCTCAATCAAGGTTTGTTTGAATTGGCTTACGATGAAGGTTTCAGCCTAAAGGTAACCAAGGCAGCCAAAGAAGTATTGCTAGGGCAGAAAGCAATTCAGCTCACTAAGGTTCCTGAAGAAGTACCTCAAGATGAAATTAAAGCGGCCAAGAAGCGACCAAGCAAAGCCATCAGTGAAAACGATGTGCTCTTCGAAAAACTCAGAGCGCTTCGTAAACGCATTGCTTCGGAGGCTAAGGTTCCCCCCTATCAAGTGTTCAATGATGCCACTTTAAGGGATATGGTTCAAATCAAGCCCACAAATTTTGAGCGCTTCCTTGATGTGTCGGGGGTTGGAGAGTTTAAAGCTAACAAGTATGCGCACGACTTCCTTGCAGAAATCGCTGGCTATTTAAAAACCCAAAAAAAGCCTTCAGATACCTTTTATAAAACATTGGAGTTGTTTCACAAAGGCTTGAGTCCGAAACAAATTGCCATCGATCGGGATCTTCAAGTAACCACGATTTACAGTCACCTTGCCAACCTTTACATCGACGGAAGACTTCAAACTTTGGAAGGATTGGTTGAAGAAGACAGCATTAAACTTGTCAGATCTGTGATGCCGCAAATAGAGGAAAAGTCGAAATTAAGGCCCTACTATGATGCCCTCAATGAACAAGTGCCTTATCATGAAATTCGCTTAGCCTTGGCCTATCTTGAGAAAACCGGGGAGCTTGAAGTCGCTCAATAGATGGCTTTAATTGTTTGTTTTTTTCCATTTATTTCAAACGACTCCCCAACAATTAAGCCGAGCATGGCTTGAGCAAGTGGAGCAGCTGGAGAAAGACAAAACACCGATTTACCACCAAGCGAAATCATCCCAAGAGAAACAGCCACATAGAAGCAAGCTAGGTCTGTCTCGCAAAGGGCACCTCGCTCAACCACATCTGACTTCCCCTTTTTCACTTGTTGCAAGGCAGAAAGGACCTGTTTGCTTTGTAAAAGGTTGTTAGATAATTTCTCCAATTCAATTTGAGCCATCGCTCTGCCCGTTTCGTGCTTGTCGCCAGCAGATGACTTCGAATTCGAAAAAACACTCTCCTGAGCATCTTGAGTAGCCTTCATCGCTTCAGCTATTTGTTCGCTTAATTGTTTTACACAAGCATCGTAAACCGCAGATTTGTCCATAAGTTCCATTTGGATGAGAAAGGTACGAAACCCTTGCATTTATTGGGCTTAAGTAAAAAGAAACAAGTACCTTTGCAGCTCATTTAAAAATTACAAACGGTGCTGACAGTCAACAACGTATCCCTTCAATTTGGTAAAAGAGTACTCTTCGACGAAGTGAACATTAAGTTCATGGGCGATAACTGCTACGGTATTATCGGTGCAAATGGTGCTGGAAAATCAACTTTCTTAAAAATAATAGCTGGTCAAATAGATGCCAATTCAGGACACATTAGCCTGGAGCCGGGTAAGCGTATGGCTGTGCTAAGTCAGAACCACTTTGAATTTGATGATGTAGAAGTTTTGAGCACCGTGATCATGGGCCACAAATCGTTGTGGAAAATCATGAAAGAAAAGGATGCCATCTACATGAAGGAAGATTTTTCAGAAGCAGATGGAATCAAAGCTGCTGAACTTGAGGAGGAATTCGCTGAAATGGATGGGTGGAATGCTGAAGCAGATGCCGCTGCCCTGCTTAGTGGAATCGGAATCACTGAAGAGTACCATTACCAAAAAGTGAGCGAGCTCAACGGTAATCAAAAAGTACGTGTTCTTTTGGCCCAAGCGCTCTTTGGAAATCCAGATGTCTTAATCCTCGATGAGCCTACCAACGATTTGGATATCAAAACGATATCTTGGTTGGAAGATTTCCTTTTAGATTTTAAAAACACGGTGATTGTTGTTTCTCACGACCGTCACTTTTTGGATACCGTATGTACGAACATCGTTGACATCGATTTCAAAAAAGTCAAAATGTTCCCCGGTAACTATACTTTCTGGCTAGAATCGAGCCAATTGGCCCTTCGTCAGCGAAATTCAGCAAACAAAAAGGCTGAAGACAAGAAGAAGGAACTACAAGAATTTGTTGCTCGATTTAGTGCAAATGCTTCTAAGTCAAAACAAGCTACTAGTCGTAAAAAACTCCTTGAGAAGATAAATATTGATGACATTCAACCTTCTTCAAGACGTTACCCAGCGATCATCTTTGAACAAGACCGAGATGCTGGTGATCAGATCTTGCACATCAATGATCTGAGCTACTCAACAGAAGGAAAACCACTCTTTAAGGATGTGAACCTTAATGTGAATAAAGGCGATAAAATTGCTGTACTCAGTAATAACAGTTTGGCTGTATCTAGCTTCTTCAGAATTCTGAATGATGAACTGAAGCCTCAAACCGGGGATTTTAATTTCGGACAAACAATTACGACTTCTTACCTTCCTTTAGAAAACGAGCATTACTTTGATGGAAACGACAACCTTATTGATTGGTTGCGTCAGTTTTCTGATGATAAAGACGAAGTGTATATCCGTGGATTCCTTGGTAAAATGCTCTTTAGCGGCGAAGAAACCTTCAAAATGAGCAATGTGCTTTCTGGGGGTGAAAAAGTTCGTTGTATGGTTTCGAGAATGATGCTTAAAAAGGGGAACCTTTTGATGTTGGATGAACCTACCAATCACCTCGATCTCGAATCAATTCAAGCCTTTAACAACGCATTGATTAACTTCCCAGGAACGGTTCTTTTCACTTCTCATGACCACACTTTCACGCAAACCGTGGCAAATAGAATTATTGAAATTGGTCCGTTTGGAATGATCGATAAATTGATGGATTACGACCAATACATCATCGATCCTAAAGTACAAGAACAACGCGCTGAAATTTACCAAATGGAACTTTCTCATTGATTTATGCTCAAATAGCATTTCAACAAGATAAATAAGCCTTCATTAAAAAAGCCCGATCAGAGATGATCGGGCTTTTTTGTAATAAATCGTTTTCTACTGCGCCTTTAAAGGAGCTTCAGCATCAATCACCACATAGTATCTTGGGTCGTCAATATCCCTTTCAATGATCTCTTCGAACTTTGGATTTCCTTTGGTGAGAAGGTTAATGCAATCCGGACTGAGGTGTCTTAAGCGAAGTTGTTTGCCCTCTTTGAGGTATTTGTCTGCCAGGTTTTCAATCGCCTCCATCCCGGAGTGATCAGAAACTCTAGATTCTATAAAATCGATAGTCACCTTTTCAGGGTCACCTTGAATATCAAATTTCTGGTTGAAAGCTTGAACTGAGCCAAAGAATAAGGGTCCCCAAATTTCATACACCTTCGTTCCGTCGCTTTCAATGTGTTTTCTTGCTCTAATGCGCACGGCGTTTTGCCAAGAGAAGACCAAAGCACTGATCACTACCCCAGCAGCAACCGCAATCGCCAAGTCGAAAATAACCGTTAGTGAAGAAACAGCAACAAGCACAAAAGCATCAGCCAAAGGAATTTTATGCAAGATTCTAAAACTAGACCAAGCAAATGTTCCAATAACCACCATAAACATCACCCCTACTAAAGCAGCAATAGGAATCATTTCGATATAAGGCGAGAGGAACAAGATGAACGAAAGCAAAACCAAAGACGCTACAATACCCGATAATCGGCCTCTACCGCCAGAGTTGATATTGATGATTGACTGACCGATCATTGCGCAGCCACCCATACCACCGAAAAATCCATTCACCACATTCGCTGCACCTTGAGCGATACATTCTCGATTGCTATTCCCTCTCGTTTCGGTAAGCTCATCAATCAGTTGCAAGGTCATCAAACTTTCAATCAAACCAATTGCTGCCAGAATAAGCGCATAAGGAAAGATGAACGACAAGGTTTCCCAGTTAAGAGCGATGTTTGGAATAGAGAAACTTGGCAAGCCGCCTTCGATACTCGCTGCTTGACCATCAGTTGCTTTCGACTGAACAAAGCTCAAAACCGTTTCCGTTTCAATACCACCAAAAATAACGATGGCAGAAACCGTTAAAATGGCCACCAAACCGGCTGGTACCTTCTTTGTGAGTTTCGGCAAGAAAAACATGATCGCCATTGTAAGGGCGACAAGGCCGAGCATCATATATAAAGGACCTCCGTCGATATACTCACCTCCTATTTTAAACATGCCCAGTTGGGAAGTGAAAATCACAATTGCCAAACCGTTTACAAATCCCATCATTACCGGGTGAGGAATCAATCGCACAAACTTCCCAAGCTTCAAGAAACCAGCACTCATTTGAATGATTCCCATCAAAATCAGTGTAGCGAAAAGGTATTGGAGTCCGGCAAACTCAATGTCTGGCGACAGCTCTCTACCCTCCTTCACCAAATGCACCATCACCACCGCCAAAGCTCCAGTTGCGCCTGAGATCATGCCTGGCCTACCACCAAAAATGGAAGTGATCAATCCCACCATAAAAGCGCCGTACAAACCAATGATTGGGGGTATATCGGCAACAAAAGCAAAGGCCACAGCTTCTGGTACCAAGGCCAGCGCCACAGTGAGACCAGAGAGAATATCGTCTTTCGCGTTATTGGTTTTCTTTAAAATGAGTTTGAGCATGATTTATGAATTCACTTGATGACTAAAATGATAAAATTTAAAAAGGACCCCTAATCACTTGGGGGTCCTTTTAAAGCTGAAACAAACAGCCCTTATATTTTTCTCATACGGAGGCTTTCTGGAGTAACTTCCAAGTACTCATCGTCTCGGATATATTCCATTGCTTCCTCAAGGCTAAACTGAATTTTCGGAGCAATTTTAGTGTTGCTATCAGATCCAGAAGCACGCATGTTTGTGAGTTGTTTTCCTTTGATTACATTCACTTCAAGGTCTTTCTCACGGCTGTGCTCGCCAATAACTTGACCTTTATAAACAGGATCACCTGGTTCAACGAAGAACCTACCTCTGTCTTGCAATCTGTCAATCGCATAAGCCAGTGCTTGACCTTGTTCCATGCTCACCAAAGAACCCTTTGTTTTATTCGTTAACTCCCCTTTGAAAGGTTCGTAAGCTCTAAAACGGTGTGTCATCACCGCTTCACCAGCAGTTGCAGTAAGAATATTGTTTCTTAGACCGATGATACCACGAGAAGGGATATCAAACTCCAAGTGTTGTAGATCTCCTTTCGGTTCCATTACTTGAAGCTCACCTTTACGTTGTGTTACCAATTCGATTGCTTTACCGCTGCTCGATTCAGGAACATCAATCACCAAAGTCTCAAAAGGCTCGTGTTTCTTGCCATCAACTTCTTTGATAATCACCTGCGGTTTACCCACTTGAAGCTCATAACCTTCACGACGCATCGTTTCGATCAATACACTTAAGTGAAGCACTCCACGTCCGTAAACGTTGAATTTATCCTCAGTATCTGTTTCTTCAACTCTAAGCGCCAAGTTACGTTCTGTTTCCTTGAACAAACGATCACGGAGGTGACGAGAAGTAACAAATTTTCCTTCTTTACCGAAGAAAGGTGAGTTGTTGATCGTGAAAAGCATGCTCATCGTTGGTTCATCAACTGAGATTCTTTTCAATGGTTCCGGTGCATTTCTGTCGGCAACAGTATCGCCAATTTCGAAATCATCCAAACCAACGATAGCGCAGATATCTCCACTCCTAACGCTTTCAACCTTTTCTCTTCCAAGACCTTTAAAGATGTAAAGTTCTTTGATACGTGCTTTTTTCATCACGCCTTCCGCTTTACAAAGCATCACATCCATACCTTCTTTCAAATCACCACGAAACACGCGTCCGATAGCGATTCGCCCCACGAAAGAGCTAAAGTCAAGCGATGTAATTTGCATTTGAGGAGTTCCTTCGCGGTGGGGGGCTTCCGGAATAAACTCAAGAATGGTATCCAAAAGTGGAATGATTTTCGTTGTTGGTTTCTTCCAATCATCGCTCATCCAACCTTGTTTTGAAGAACCGTAAACAGTTGGGAAATCTAACTGATCTTCTGTTGCGTCGAGGTTAAACATCAAATCGAACACTGCTTCATGAACCAAATCAGGAGTACAGTTATCTTTGTCCACCTTATTAACAACAACAATAGGTTTCAAGCCCAATTCAATCGCTTTTCCTAAAACGAAACGCGTTTGAGGCATCGGACCTTCAAAGGCATCAACCAAAAGGATAACACCAT
>Ga0209652_1000525_pt1 | contig 32672 bp, 63 predicted proteins | sample SaaInl74LU_5_DNA_FD_184641 | JGI IMG/M metagenome (GOLD analysis project Ga0209652, IMG submission 184641) | Marine microbial communities from expanding oxygen minimum zones in the Saanich Inlet - ESP_74LU_5_DNA (SPAdes) (version 2) | ecosystem: Environmental > Aquatic > Marine > Intertidal zone... | reverse complement strand
ACAGCGCCCAGCACTGCCCCATAAACGCCGTATACAAGTTTTGCAATTAGCTCGACCTTTGCAAGTCGGTTGTCAATGTCTGCAACCTTTTCTGGAAGATACTTCAGCCCACGAAGCTCGGCAACCATCTCAATCTGTACATTAGAAACCTCTAATAGTTTTTCATATACCTGAACGTTGGTTATCCGAATCGAGGACGAAGTCTCATCAGCCATTACTGTACTTCTAGGGCCTTGACTACAGCGCCAACAGTGTCAGAGATGCAGTACAGCGTGTCGTCTGCGTTGGTCTGAAATACGGCATTGTTGGTTTCGCTTAGCAGGATACCGTTAGCAGCAGACACATCATCGCCACCGACGTAAGTCAATGCGCCCGCAGTTCCTGACTGAAGGTAAACAAGCTTAGGGTTCTGCGTAGGCCCGGACACCGCTGTAATTGAAGTGCCGACTGTTACGCCTGTTGACTCGACTGCCATTATGCACCGACCAATGCGGTTATCTGCTCTTCGGTTAGACCGAGTTGTACAAGTGCGTCAATACCAGCCTGTCGGTGTGTTGCCGTCTGAGCTGCGATTGCTTCTCTCTCGACACGCTCTGACTCTGCGATAACTGCCCGAGCCTCACGCTCTGCAATTTCCTCAGCTGACAACGGAATCTCTTGGCGAGTTCCTGTTGAGCAGTCAATAACGACTTTGGTTGGGTTACTCATCTGTTACTTCTTTCCATGTAAGGGATTCTTCGTCCCATGTGTATAGTTTATCGTCTGTTGGGTAAGGGGTTGGCGCTGTCCAGTTGCAAGTATCTTCATCAAGTGTCCAATGATTTGATGCCAAATAGACTTGCCGAGCTGTATTGCACGAAGTCACCGTTTTCAGGTGACAGATAAATGCTAGTTATTGGGCTGGTTATTGTTGAAAGTGATGCCTGAATTGCTGAGTGAGAGTCGGTGCTATTTCTAATAGAAGTTTGCTCTGAAGAAACCGACTTTTCATTAGAACTCAAATAGTTAGGAATGTAAATGGCTGTGCTTCCAAAAAGGTCGTCTAGCCCGCTCATGTTGGTAGACAAAGCATTAGTTATCACGATTTGTGCTTGACTTGAAGCCCCTGACGAACCTGCTGCTGAGCCAGTCCCCTCTAAAAGTTTATAGGAATAGCCAGATGTAACTCCATTGAACTGAACTTTGATGTTATCTCTTGGAGAATTTGTGCGAGAGGTTTTACCGCTGACCACAAGATAAAGGTCAGTGAAAGTAGCAGGGATTGAGCTGAATGTAATGCCCACATCTGGGGTGGCATCAACTTCAAAGTGTTCTATGAGTTCCATTATGCCTCTATTCCAAATAGTGAAAATGTGGTGTTGGCTGCAAGGCTTCCACTAACGGGAAAAATGTAGATAGAAGTAACTGCACTTGTATTAGCCCATCTGTGAGCTGAAGCAGATGTAGCAGGAGAAAACGCTGTGGCTTCGGCATCAGCTCTAATTATCATTGTTTTGTGCTTGTCTGTTGCCGAGTAGTCCATTATTTGCGTGATTGCCATTATTGGCTTTGAAGTATCTGTATTTGGATTAGAGTTTATGAAGGGAGTAAAATAGTTGTTTGTGCCTATGTTAGAGGTTGGCGAACTGCCATTTCCAAACATTTGAACAAAAGAATAATTTGACCCAGTATCTCCATTAAGTTGCATTTTGTGGTTTGTGTTAACTGTGTGGATTACGGATGAAACCAAAACCAAGTCACGATAATCCTGCGAAATAGAAGCAAAAGTAACCGAGGCTGCTGCGCTGCCTAGCGTAATCGTCTGTAACGGGACATAGGTGTTCACAGGTGGGTCATAAACTGTCATTATGCACTCGCTTTCTTGAGGCCATAGAGAGAAAAGCGTGAGGCAGAAACGAAGTTAGTGCCAATCAAGGGGTCTAGTTGAATCTGAGTAATGCTGTCAGTATCGAACCAAGCCCCAGACCTAAGCTCTATTTGATAAAATCCTCCACTCATACCTGTCAATGACCTTACTGTTGTATTCTTTGAAGCATTGAATGGGTCTAGTATGTCCGCAACAATCGCTGCAAAGGAATCAGCGGTAGCGGTAGCCCCCGAAACTGCCTCCGAAAGAAAAATGCTTGATTGAGAAGCAGCGCTATTAGAAGTAATAGTTCCTGCCCCCCCAGTTGAATACCCGACTAGCCCTTGTCTTGAGTAGTTAGAACCAGTATCAGCATTGAATTGCAAGGTTACGGGGTCGCTGGTTACTCCTGCTCTGTCAGTCCTCACAACTGCCCGTATCTGCAAGTGCTGATAGTCAGCAGCATAGACGTCAAGATTGTCAAAAACAATACTGGTCGAGCTAGTAGATAAAACTTCCGACTCAAGTAGGTCATAAGCACCAGCAGCACCGCCAGCAGCCTGAGCGTTTAGTATCCCTAGAAGCATAAAGCTCATCTAGGCCACCGCCACATTTCCTATTAGTCGGTATTCGTCTGTTGCCACACAAAGCAAAGTCGCTGCTGAGTATTGCCCACCGATTGTGAAGCTACCTGTTGTTGTTGAAGTCGCTGCACCTGCGACAGTTGCGGTGCTTGCGGTTACTGTTAGCGCCCCTGCTCCGTCTGCGATGATGTCTACTCTGCCACCTACGGGAATGTCGGTGCTTGCGTCTACGGTTACTGTAACTGCTGAGGCGCTTGTGAACAAAATTGTCTTGCCTGCATCGGTGGAGGTCAGGGTGCGTGCTGTAGTTGCGTCTGTAATGAAGTCTGCGGTGTGAACGGCTGCTAGGTCAACGTTTAGTGTTACATCTCCTGAAGTGCCGCCACCTGTTAGCGCAGTGCCAGCGGTTACGGCTGTGATGTCACCGGGGGAGCTTACATCTTCCCATGCGGTTGTGTAGACCTGAAGGGTTGCGGTGTCTTCTAGGTATGCCATCATTCCAGCATTAGGCGTCGGTAGAGCCGTTGTGCGGGCAGCGGAGTCGGCAAACGTCATCACCGCTTGGTTCATAAAGTAAGTGTTCACCTGTGCTGCGGTCAGCACTTGGTTAGACTGAAAATCTAAATACGGCATCTCTATCCTTTACCAGCTAAGAGTTCCTACGTCTAGCTTACCAAACACTGCGTCATCAAGTACCAGTGGCGCGTAGGTTATTTCTTTAAACCCAAGTGTTATGTAATGCGTATCCGCAGTAACTATGTGTTCTATGTTAATAATTTCTAGATATTTATTTATTGCAGGGGGTATGTTGTTAGGTGTAAAAATAGACTGTACCACGTCACCAAGGTCAAGGCCCAGCATTGCTAGTCTGTTAGCAGCTGACAGCTTCTGCATATCTATCTCGGCAGCTTCAATCCTGTACTCAGGCTGACTGAATCTAGAGGCGTACTCCACAGCAATCTCTGCTATTTGGTCGTCAGTTTCAACTAGAAGGTCTGTCTGATTAAGCGCCCTAATGCCATAAGCGCCTTGTGAGGCTATGTCGCTTGCAATAGCAGTGCCACCATCTTTTCTGCTTATGGTGACTTCGTTGTAAAGGTCTTCCGCCCCGTAGATGACGCGCAAGTTGTCAAAAGGTATGCCGCTTTCACCAATTTGCACTAAGTCTTGACTTGTCGGGTAGCTCTGTCTGTTTGTAAAAGCAATGCTGCCGCCCTTGTCAACAAAGATGTTTCCCGGCTCTGCTGTTACAAGCCCTTGCAAGTATGACAGGGCGTTTGTGCCTTCTTCAATCGCATAAGCGCCAACATTCTGTGTAGAGACCTCTAAGTTACGTAGGTCAGTTGACCAGCCAACTCCGGGTCTGCTCAAGACTGTGTTAATTCGTTCGTCTACGGTTTCAACCGAAGGGGTAAACGCAGACAGGCTCTGGTTGGTAATAATGTAAAAAGCGTCGTAAGCAATAGCCGAAACTGTGCTGTCGCCGTCCGGAGTGTACTGCAAGTCCCAGTCTTCAATCCAGCCTGTAAATACTCTCTCGTCGTCAACGCTCAACCGAATTTCCCGTCTTGGGACTATGTTGCCATAGAAGGGTGACGCCACAAACAACGGGTCAAAGGCCCTGTCGTGGTTGTTAAACTCAACTGTAACCTGACCAGCAGGGAAGCCAGCAAACTCATTAGGGCGACCCCTCTGAGAGCTAACCGTCCTTGCTCTGTCGGTAACGTCGTAGAAGATTGTCCCACCGAGTCTGTAGTCAAGGTTATCAAGCAGCCCAGCTTCAGGGTCATCTAGCCTGAAGAACGGCCCGATAGGGCTTTCGGTAAGGTCAAACCCAATTTCTATTTTTGGTGCAGGCAATGTCATCTGTTACCTTCTTATAAGTCCACTGAAGCCGCCACCAGCAGTTCCAGAGCTGTTGAAGTAAGTATTAAGCTCCTTGACTATAGCTTGACCTGCGGAAGCACCTTGAGTTTTTGTGTTAGCGGTTACAGTCAAGTTGATAGTTGACCCAAAAATAGTCTTTGGGCCGCCCCCATAGGCAGTAGCCATAGGGGTGTAGAACATAGAACTAGCTGCTCTTTTATCGTTTTGAATTTTTTGCCTGTCGGCGAACTCTACTAGTTTTTCTGCTAACAAAGTAGTGGCAGTTGCTGTTTTTGTTTGGTTCGGAGGCTCAGTGCCGCTTTCACCCGTAGTGATTCTTGGTTGGTAGCCGCTGTCTCCGTTACCGCCGCTTCCGGTTATTACAGCTTCAACAGCTTCTGCGGTGACTGTCGCAGCTTCTGTTACTGCCTCTTCAACTGCCTGAGCTACGTCTTTAAGCACAGGAGGAACAGGAATGTTTGGTATTGCAGCTTTTGCTGCAGCAACAGCTCTAGCTATACCCTCTTCAAGAACCTTAGTAAATGCGTTGACAAAGGTGTCAGCCAAAACAATCGCAGTTGTTTCAAGGTCTTCAAGCATTGAGTCAAGGCCAGCAATAATGCCGTTGACAAACTCTTGGCCTTCGCCGTACATAACCTGTGCGGTCTCTTCGCCCAGTTCCTGACCGAGTGCATCAAGCTCACCGAATAGAGAGTTGACTTCGTTTACAGTCTTAGAACCGCCGTCAATCAGCGCCTGTGCAGTCTCTCCACCAGCTTCAACACCAGCCTGAACTAGTTGGTTGAACAGCAGTGGGTCAAGACCCAGCTCACGCAATGCCTTTAGGTTGTCCACGAACAGCCTTGTGCGGTCTACTACAGCTTGGAAACCGCTGACAAGCAAGTCAGATTTGTTCGCTGCCTCTTGGATAGGCTCTACGAAGTCTGAGATGATTGTGACCCGGAAGTCATTTAGGTTCTTTCCGGCCTGTACGGTCTTTTGAATGACCTTAACCATGTCAATCTTCTCAGTCTCAGTCTGAGTGTCTTTCAAGATGCTTGTAATGTTTCCAGCGGCTAGAGTTGCATTCTTTACATCTTTGAGAAGAGCGTCTGCAAGGTTGCGGCGGTCTAGAAGCTCATCGCGCTGCTTTGCAATCTGCTGAAGCGCTCTGTACTCATCGCGTGCATATTCTCGAAGGTTGTTGTAGCTGTCTTCCAGCAAGAAGCCGTTGTCAAAAGTATCTTTTAGGCGACTCTCGATGTTTGCTAGGTCTGCAGTAACAGCTCTTTCAAACCTGCCCATTTGAGCTTCAAAGGTAGAGAGGGTCTCACTGCTAGCCAAGAACTCTTTAAAGGCAGCCTCTGCAGCCTTAGAAGATGCCTCAAAGTCATTAAACTTGTCAACCGCTTCGTCGTAAGCCTTTTTTAGCAGGTCATAAGCATCTTGTAAATCCTTGTTGGCAGCTTCTACCTTTGCAATTACTTCTTTTATGCCTGCTGCTGTGCCGTTGAACAATGTCTGTGCCGCTGCAACCGAAGCTGCACCGTTTTTAATTACATCGTTGAAGACCTTTTCCCACTCTTCACCCGAACCGAGTATTGAGCTAATAAGACCTTCGCTAGCGCCAAGAGACTCAAGCTTGAGTTTTGACTGCTGTTGCTTTACCTCATCTACAATGCCAGCATAGAACTCTTCTACGTAATTACGAGCCTTTTCGCCAACCGTATCCTCGCCAGTACCAGTGTCTTCGCCCGTAAGGTCAGGCGGAGTGTATACAAACTTGCTTGAGGCATTTTCAATAGCATTTATTGACATTCCCTTTTTGAAAAGGTCAAGCGCATAGGCAGCTTTCGCCGCTTGCTCTTCTGTTTGGGCAAGTTGGAGGTTTAGCCTTGGAAGAGTGTCTGCAAAGTCGCCTGCCTTGTCATCTGCAAACAAGAACTTCTCTGCAAGCCAACCAATACCAACGGCAATAAGGCCAAAGCCTGTGCTGGCTATGGCAACTCTTAGGGCTTTTGTCCCAACAGTTGCAAGCCCGACTGCGGTGCGGAACACCATAACTGCAGCAGTTAGCCCTGCAAAGATTTTGTAGCCAATGGCAAGGCTTACTATTACAATTCCAAATTGCTTGATTACGCCAATGTTGTCAACAATGATTGCTGCAAGGCGAGCGGCTACCTTTACGGTAAATAGAATCCCGTTTGCAAATTCGTTGATTGCCTTCTTGACACCATCGGTGTTTTCTGTCAAAGCAGTAACTACAGGTATTAGCTGCCTCATTAGCTCTGCAAGCATAGGGGTTAGCTCTTCGACCAGCGGCGTCATTGCCAGAGTCAGGTCGGTAAACGCAGGTGTTAGTGCCATACCTGCGGTTGCCTGCAGGTTCTTGAAGGTGGCCTCTAGGTTTTGCTGCGCCACGAAGAGCGTGTCAGAAGACTTGGCATACATTCCCTGAGCGTCTGCCGAGCGCTCGAAGAGCAGCTCTACACGTATTTGCTGGTCAGCAAGTCTCTCAGCAGAGCCTGTTAGCTGTCCAAGCCCCCTAGCCGCCTTTACAGCGTCAATCTCGGATTGCTTCATAGCAACACCGAACTTCTCAATCGGGTCGTACTCGCCTCGGAAGAGGGCCGTCATGCCGAGCAAGGCTTCTTGAACGTCGTAGCCGTATGTAATTGAGAGGTCAGTACCGAGTGTAATTAGTCTTTCGGTAAGCGCTGCGGTCTCACCAAGCGCAAAGCCAGACTGCTTTAGAACCGAACCAATAAATGTTACGGACTTAGCGGCTTCTGACTGCGATAGACCCATCTTGTGAGACGTCTCAGTGAAGGCCACCATCTGTGGCGTTAGCTCACCGAATACGGACTGAAGACCGTTCATGTTTCGGGTTAGGTCTCTAGACTGCTCAATAGCACCGCCAGCGAAGTCTACAAGTGCGCGACCACCTTGAAATACTGCAAACGACGCACCAAGCTTTAGAGCTTTACCGCTAAGGCTGTGTATCTTGCCGCCAAGGTTCTCAAGCTGCTTTGCTGCCCTTTTGATACCTTCATCGTGGAAGGCTGTGATTATGGGGACGGAGATATTTCTGCTGGCTGCCATTCTTTATACCTCTCGCTGAATCTTAATAATTACAGTGTCTAAGTGATTGCCCATCTTTGTAACCGACTCTTTATACGCACCCTCAGCACCGGGCCAAACAAACCTTGATGGTTGACTACCCAACTTGTCAATCATAGCGCGACCTTGACCATTTATCTTGTGAGTACGAACGGTTCTAAAGCTCCTGATAGACCCAAACTTGCCCTTAAGGGTACGTGTGTACGCGTATGGCTCTGTCTCTTTTCTCTTGCCCACATAAGCCATAGACTTGCCAGCCATATCAGCCATGATTGTTGCTGGTGACTTTACAACAACCTTGACAATACCAATACTCTTGCCCTGAATCTTAGCCTTTGGCCTTAGAGCAATAATCGTTGCGCTCCTAGCGGGCTTACCATTTGCCCATGTAAGCCGTCCGGGGATTCCGTTAGAAGCCTGTGCCATGCCCCTAATTGGCGGTCTCAGCGGAATAGACTTTTTTATGCCAGCCTGTACTGGCTTGGCAATGTCTTTTGCGTTCTTGAAAAACTCTTTTAGGACTTCGCCTTCCATGTCCCGAAGAGCAGCCAATATGTTTCTGTAGTCAGTTATGTAAATCTCACCCTGACCGAATTTCTGAGTAGCCCCGCCAACTTTGGTGCTTACAGTACGAACGCCCTTTATTATTGCCACGATACCGCCAATCCTTATATCTATTGTACAGCAAATAAGAAAGCCGCCCCGAAGGACGGCTCTCCTATTACTTAGACGGAAGACTTTTTGCTACTAGCCAACGTTGCATTGTCCAGAGCATTCTGTCGTCCAGCTGCATCAACTCTCTTGGGCTGATACCGGTTTCACAAGCCAGACCTGCTATAAACCAGTGGGTAGAGGATTCCCCTAGCCCTTGGATTTTGGGTCAGTGTCGCTCGCCCCGATTTCTCCGACTGTGTTTAGCCAGTCTTCGTAAGTCAATTTACTTGACTTGGTGCGGTGTTCACTGTGCCATGCAAGGTAAAGCAACCAGCTCATGCGAGGTGAGTCGCCCAAGCTAGTAACACTGACATTGAACTTGTCCTCGAAAGCTACAAGGTCGGCAGCGTTTGCTGTGATGTCTTTATCAGTACCATCTTCGAACTGAATGTGCAGGTTGATTCTCATTTAGTTATCCTTCAGTTGTGCTTATGACGTTGCGTAGCTTACTGCTCCGCTTGTTGGGAAAGTAACCGAGAAGGTAGCTAGGTCGCCAACAGCACCCGAAATAGGGGTGAAGCTAGTTACTAGAACCGAAGCGGTGTACGTTGGGTTGGTTGCGCTGACGGTCGAGCCTTCAGGGTTTAGGGTTATTGTAGCCACAGTTCCCACTAGGTCTTGGAACAGCGCAGAAACGCCGCCTACTCCAAAGTCATTGTGGAAGTCTAGGGATACAGAACCTGACTTTAGCCCACCAATAACCTCTGTCCAGCCAGCAGAACCAAAATCTGTAGTCTCTACCTCTGCTGCGTTAATTACTAGCTCAGCGCGGGCGGTAGCGTCAGAAATGTCTGTAGCGTTCAGGGTCACGTGTGTGCCTGTTACAACATATTTTGCCATCTTATTTATTCTCCTTATGCGTATACAACAACGGAGAACTCCGCTGCCAAATACTCTTGGTCATTCAGTTGCAGAGAGCCGATATTGTTCATACCTACAACACGAGTGTCGAAAGCATTTCCGCCAAGGCTCTTATCCGATTCTACAGCAAGTTTGATACTCGAAGCGTCGTCCTGAGAGCAGTAAGCATCTAACTTTCTCTGAGCGCGCTTCTCAGCGGCCCTTCCAACAATCACAATAACAGTAAAGTTGAAAAGCGTCAAACCCTGATTCATTGCCAAGTTGTAGTCCACTGTGTCCAAACTCATTGTGGCGATAGGCGGGCTTGGGTTGTCGGGCAGCTCTGCAGAGGTTCTAAGACCAGCAATAGTCCCTAAGTTGTTTGCGAGCGCCACTCTAAGAGCATTTATGTCTGTCAAGACATTCTCACTCTCATAAACGGCTCTAGAAGCTTGGCAATGTCAGGGTCAATGTTAGAAACTCGGACTACCCCAAGGTCTCCAAATCCAGCAACTCCAAGCGGCGAGTCGTAGCGCTTGTACTGCCTAGAGGAAAGCAAGATAGCTGCCTGTCTAACGGCTGTAGGCACTGCCGCCCAACCGAATGTGCCAGTTACCTGTACAGTAGCGTCTTGTCCTGCTACAGGGAAAGTGAAGTCACCCACAGCTCTAATCTGAGTTGCAGGGGTCACAAGACCGCCAGATTGACCGTTCAGAGGCTCTAGCTGATAGTCTGTGGCTGTCCAAGCGTCACCAAAAACCCCATCAGCATTGTCAGAGACTTTTATTGAGGTGAGGGCTGATACATCGTCAATGATGCAGACATATGAGTCGCTCGGTGTAAAGATTCGTGTTGCATCTTCGGTGTAAAAGACGCGCTCAGTGTGTCCGTCAATCTGCCTTGAAGCAGCTTCAGCAGCAAGCTCTAAGAGTGTGTCGTCAACTGTATCTGTAATCCTGAGGGCGGCTTTGACGTCAGCCAAAGTGCAGTAACCGTTTGTAATAGCCATAAATTCTCCTTTATGGGTCTATTCTACCTTAGCCGTCATACATAAAAAGAAGGGCGGGGGCAACCTGCCACCCCCGCCCTTCAGCTTATTTCGCTAGATTAGCTTGCGCCGCCTGCGAATGTCTTGATGTGACCAGCGTGAGTCAATCCACCGTCAACGCGCATTAGCACGCGGAAGGTGGTCTGGTCGGTGTTGAATGAGTAGTCTGACGACTGGGCAATCTGAAGACCGCCTGCCATACGAACCTTGTATGAAGGCAAGTGACCGAATGCAACAGACTTTGCATCTAGGGCAGTTGCTGCCATTGCAGGGTTCTCTACAACATCGTAACCAGCAAAGCTGTCTGGCTGTCCAACGTTTACCTGATATAGGTACTGTCCAGCGCCGTCCTTGAGGGTTCTCATAGCACCGATTGAAGCACCAGCTGCCATGTAAGCCACTCCCGGAAGACGACGAGCTGCACCGTCTAGGGTGTACTGAAGGTTGATTAGGTCGTCAGCGGTGAATGCACCTGTAACGCCCGTACCGCCCACGATGCCTGCACCAGCACTAGTTATAACACCAGTTGGCTCAGTAGTTCCAGCTCCGGTGGTTAGACCAGCGTTTACTGCGAAGCCGATTGCGTTACCTGCCTGCTCTGCAATTAGAGAGGTTAGGTTGAATCCAGCGTCGTTTAGTAGCTCGTTCGACACAGGCACTAGGAAGCTGTACTTGAAAGCTCCCAAGGTAATCGAACTGAATGTTGGGTCAGAGTCGTCAATAGCTGCGCCCTCGCCCTTAATGGCTGCTGTCGAGTAGGCAGTCAAAGTTGGAATCGTCAAAGATTCTCCGGTTGACGTTGCAATTACCTGTGATACATCTAGCATTGGGCCAGCTAGACGAGCAACAGAAAATACCTCGTCATAGAAGCTCTTTGGGACAGTGTTGTCCGAGCTTACTAGTCCACGCTTCTCGAAGTTGTGAGAACGAACCTCACCTGAGACGATTGAGCGTAGAACGTCCTCGTCAGAGCGTGACTCTGAAGCAGGAACAAAGCTACCAGCTGCTGCTGATGCCTCTACTGAACGCTGCTCGTTGCGAGCTGCGATTGCGATTGCCTCATCTGCACGACGAATGTCGGTTTCAATGCGGTTAATCTTTTCGGTTGTTTCGGCGTCAAGGCCACCGCGCTCTTCGGCTGCGTCAAGGGATTCCTGAATCTGCAGCGTTAGGTTTGCGCGGAGTTCCTCTTGTGCCTTTTTAAATTCAGACATTTTGGTCTCCTAGTTATATTACTTACAGTCTCAGTCGCGTTGACGCTGAACTGAATTACAACGGCAGAGTTGACTCACTTCCGTACTAACAGTTTACAGGGTGATGTACCCGGACATAGGAAAGCCCCCCCGGAGGAAAGAGCGTAAGCTCCGGGAGGGCGAAACGCTGGTTATCGGGTCTCTATTGAGCCTTCAACTCGCGTTTCTTTTGTTGCCCGATAGGAAGAGCCTGTGCGCTCTGAATCGGCTTTAGAAGCCGCCTTGGTTGGCTCTGATGCGTCTAGGGCAACAATAGCGTCTGCCCATGTTCCGGCAAATTGCTTTACTACGCCACTCTCAGGGTTGCCCGCAACCGAGAGAATAGTCTTCTTGATTTCATCTCTGCTAGCCATAATTAAATCCTTTTCAATAGCTGTTCTAGTTTTTTCTTCTTTAGCTCAAGCATACCTTGGCTAAGTTCGTTTTCCTCTACAGGCTCTTCTATTACCTCTTCGGTAACCTCTTCTGCCTGTGGGGTTAGCTTGCTGATTACTGTGTTTAGTAGTTCAGCATCGGTTGCACTGAGGTCGTCGCCAATCTCTAGTTTCAACATTGCATCTGCCAAAGCGTCTGAATCTACTTCGGCTCTCTTTGCTACTTCACTCACGCTTCTCACCATCGTCTTTCCTGCCGTCTCGGAGTACGCAGGGAAGGCAACAATGCTGACTTCGTGCAAGCGTACTTGTTTTAGTGTACGCTCTGTTCCTTCAGAGTTCCACTCATCTCCCCCGGCGGGTACAGAAAAACCAAAGGACATTGAATCTATATCGCCCCTCTTAATCAAATAGGCGGCATCGCGTCCGAGCTGAGTTTCAGGTAGGTCAGCTGTTGCAAGCAGCCCTCTGTCTGTCTGCTCAAGCCTTAGGGTTCCAGCGCGGGTAGAGCCAAGCACCTGACCTGAGTCGTGATTCCACAACAGCTTGATGTCATTGCGAGCGCGAAGAGAGCGGGTGAAAGCTCCCGGAGCAATCTTCTCTCTAAACGGCAGTGGCTCTGAGGGGCTGTTCCAGATAGCGGCATAGCCAGTAAAGGTCATACCGTCACCAACCTCGCGCATCTCCAAAGATGTAACCCTTAGTCGTGTTTCGATTTTTGCCATCTCTTTGCTTTCTACGCTAACTAGCGCTCTGTTTTCTTCTTCAAGTCTAGCCACAACGCCTTCTGCATACTTCATAGCACGATTGGCTGCTGACTTTGATGCGCCGCTACCCCATAGCAAGTGAGCCACCACGCCTGCCGACGGGAAGCCATCGTTGCCGGGACTTGCGGCAGGTGCATCTAAGTCGTCCATGTGCCGAGCAATCCATGCTGCAATTCGCACCCATTTGTCTGCGGTTACGTTGCCTGCTGCCATTGCCCTAGCTTCACTAACGGTTGCAGACTTTAGTCCGTCGCCAGACTCGCCTTGTTCGTGATATCTCAAGCCTCTACGAGCTGCTGCTCTCATGTAGGCAGGTGGCGTTAGGTTCACCTCTCTAATCTCCAAGCTTGCTTGCTCGTCATCGGTGACAGAATCATCAAGCTCTGTTAGCAGTTCTTGCTTGTCTGTCAAAGATGTCTTTGTCACCATAGAAATATTTACTACAGCAATGTCTTCGGATTCAATCCAGAAGCCCTGCTGCTCTTCGTAGAGCTTTACTCTTAGCCAATCTCCCTTTATCTCTACAATCGCACCCATAAAGTTCGCGACCTCGGTGTCCCACCTTACGTAGTCACCGATGATGAGGTTAGCTAGGTCGGCCCTTACTTCTTGCCGCTCTTCTTCTTTGTTTTCCCAAGCGTTGCAGTAGTGGTCGCCTCTGACGTATTCGTCCCACTTGTCACAGTAGGCTTTGTCTCCTTCGGGGCTGACTCTACTTTCGTCGTAGAAGAAACAGTTACCGCAGGCTCTGCCTTCGGGGACTCCTTCTTCAAGGGCTGGACGATAGTTTTCGGGGAGTTGTCTTTCTCCAATATCTTTGTTGATAGCATTTGTTTCTGGCCTCTCTGTCATTAGTGTTGTGTCACTCTCATTACGTGGACATTTACGTTGCCACCAGTAGAGATTGCATAAACAGTGTCATTTGGCGGTATGTTTAACTTTACAGTCTCATCTCGGTTAACGTGAAGTCCTGTAGTAGGGCTTACCTGAGCATTACCGATATAGAGCGTGCGCGATTGACTGTGTTCGTCATCGTGTATCCAAGCCTCTTGCTCTTCGACGTCGGGTGCAACAATTTGAATCGCTGTTGCCGTTCCCACAGTGAACTGGTTTGAGTAAATCGGCATTTATACCTCGTATACCGCTTCAGGGTCTTCAGGGTCAATTTGTGCTGTTGCCTGCAGCTGAACGCTAGGTACGCCAGTGTGTTCGATTGCTTCAAGACCGAATGCCTCAAGAACAGCCGCAGGGTCGTAACCAACTTGTACAAGCTTGGTTGCCATGTCTACTCGCTGTGATGTGGCACTGAGTTCGGCTGCCGAGACATTTACGTTAGCAAGTGGTACGCGAACTGTGTCTGCGGAAGGGTCGTCAATCGGCTGTAAGTCTTCAAGCCTGCGAACGTCGTTGATTGTTAGGTATCCGGCTTGTAGGCCAGCGCTGTAAGACCTGTTACGAGCCTCTGTGTCGGCCCTTAGAAGCCCCGTAAGGGTGAACTTGATGAATGCTCTGTCCCCACCGCTTGAACGCGACATAAGGGGGCTGAGCGCGCCTTCTAGCTTTTGCACAATCGGTCTTAGGCAGTGAGTTACCCACGCGAGGTTGTTTTGCTCCACCGAGGCGTAAGAATTAGTGCCGGGAAGTCCCAAAAGGTGTGGCGGGACATTAAAAGCACGAGCAACGTCCTCAACAGCCATTCTGCGGCTGTCAATAAACTGAGCTTGGTCGTTTGTAGCGCTTGTTGGCTTGTAAATCGCTCCGTTTGACAGGATTCCTGTCTTGTGGGCGCGGCGGAAGCCTTTGTGACGTGAATCAAAGCTCTGTTGAAGGTCTTTTGCTTGGTCAGCGGTCAGCTTGCCGGGATATTCAATAATTCCGCTAGTCTGAGTGCCTTGACCGAAGAATCTAGCCGCATAACTCTCTAAAGCAATGGCTAGACCGAAGTTATCCTTCAAAGCTTCCACTCTTGAGACCCCGCGCATCTCTCCGGGGCGTACAACGTCAGGGATAAAGACAATTTCATCGCTTGAGAGCAATTTCTTCTCCCCTTCGACCTCAAACATGACTCTTCCGATGCCATTTCGTTTGATTTGCACTGTTTTAGGGTTCAAAACGGTCATGTTGACCACTTCCCCCTGCGAATTGCTGTAAATACGTATAAAAGCGTTGCCTTCGAGCAGCATAGAGACGATTACAGCTCCGTAGAACGCCTCTTTTGTGGTATCAACGTCTGGCTTTTGCACCCAAGCAGGAGTAGGGCGAAAAGCAAAACGCTCACCGTCTCTGCGAATGTAGGCATCTAGAGGCAGTGTTGAAATAGTGTCAGAAATAAGGCTGACAGCCGAGAAGATTGCATTGACTTGAAACGCTGTGTCCGAGTTGACTAAAGTGCCTGACTGTGTGCCAAGTTCTAGCTCACCGCCGCTACCCCAGACGCTTTGGAACGAGACTCCGCGCTCTTCATTTCCTGAAAACAATTTACCAAGCATTACTTACGCTCCAAACTTAGACCGAACAAAATTGCAAACGCGCCCGCCACTATGAAACCAACAGGCAAGTAAATCGCCATCACCCCACCAGTGACCAGTACCGCGCCGCTGATTTGTAAAATATTCGTTAACATAACCGCCTTAAAAGAAGAACTCAGGCACTCCTTCATCTATTCTACCCTGAGTAGCCCTATCATACGCAATAATGAAAGCGATTGCCGCGTCAATCTTCTTTTTGCTATTGCCAGACTCTTTGGTTACCCTTTGACCCTTGTGGTCAGCTTTGATTACACAGTTATCTATGTGCCTTGACAAGATACCGTTTCCGTCGTGTTCAAACTTCTTTTCTGTCACTGCTTCGAACACTTTTTGCGTTGCAGGAATCATCAGAGAAAGCAAGTTGGTCTTGTACTCAACAATCGGGTATTCCAACTCCTGCAGTTCTTGCATCATAGAAGCCCAGCGGTAAGGGTCACAGGCAATCTCTCGCACCTGTGGATAGCGCTGTACATAGTCAATGATTGTGTCTCTTACGTCGTCAATCTTGACTCGCCATGAGTCATCATCTACGCCGAAGTCTTTTTCCCAAGTAGCAATTAGCTTTACCTTTGGCTTCTCCCCTGCTTCAGGAATGGTTACGGCGCAAATAGCTGTGGAGTCGTTAGCGTAAGAACCGTCAAAGCCTAGAACGTAATCTTCGTCAGGGCCGATTTCAAGCTCTTCGCCGTCTTCTGATTCGAGCAGTTCCCAAGCACCTGCAGGTAGCCAAGCCTGCTGGCTAGATACCCATTGGTTACAACGCTTGGTTCTGAACTCAGTCTCTGGCGTTCTAAGAACAGCAGATTCAAAGTCGCTGGCTGCACAGATATCGTCAAAGCCGGGGTTGGCTTCAACCCAAGTCTCTTTTAGTCTGTGGTCAGCCTCTTCAGGCGCTTCCCACCAAGCCATAAAGTAAGTAGGGTCTTCTGTTTCTTTACGCACAATCTTCTGCCCGTACTGATAAAGCGTGTAGGCGATTGAGTCTTTGCCTGTGCGTGATTCTGTCTTGACTCCCGCTGTGGTGATTGCAACCATTGTGGCTGCCTTTCCTCGCGCTCCTTGAGCTAGCGACATAACATCAAAGAGGTCACGTGAAGGCTGTGCGTGAAGCTCGTCAAAGATAACCAGCGTAGGCGACAGTCCCTCGTGTCGAGGTGCGTCAGCCGACAGCACGCGGTAGATGTTGTTCGTGGCAGGTACGCGAATGTGGTCTCGGAAAATCTCACAATGCTCTGCTAGCTCGCTGCTCTGAATCATGCGCTTGGTATCTTCGAAAACAATCTTGGCTTGCTGGCGGTCAGCCGCGACTGAATAGATTTCAGCGCCCTGTGTCTTTACGTCTAGCAAAGCAAAGGCAGCAATGACAGAGCCAAGGGCTGACTTGCCGTTCTTACGGGGGACACCGACAAGAGAGATGCGGTGACGCAGCCCGTCTTCGTCTCTGGCAAAGATGTGCTTCAGAAGTTCTCGCTGCCACTCTCGCAAGACAAGTGGCGTACCAGCACGTCCGGCTACTGAGTCTTTAGTGATGGTCGCAAAGGCATCGGCGAAGCGGGCAATGAACTCTCCATCACCTCGGTCTATCGCCTCCTGCGGAACAGGGGTCAGCCAGCGCGGGGGGAACATTAGCCTCTTTCGGCCATGAGCTGCTCAAAGGCGCTCTTAGCTTTTATCTCCGCAAGACCGAGGCGGCTACGGCTGTCAACTGTGAAGCCCATCAGTCCTAGCCCGCTCATAATCGTTTTCTCTAGCTCTAGTAGCTGTCGAGCAATGTGAAAGTCAGAAGGGTCAGCCTGAAACTGCTTCTCTAGCAAAAGCTGCCTGTCTAGCTGCTTGCAGATAATGAGCAGGGCGTCAATGTCAGTGCTTCGGCTTATCCAGCTCTTGCCCTTACTAAAGACCCTTGACCAGAGTTGCATTCCTGCTTCCCCTAGCTCTTGGTGAGGTTCTACGTAGCCGCCTTCTAGTTCAAAGGTGTCATTTAGGCTGGGCAGTTTGCGCTGACCGGGGTTGCCTGTCAGTCGTTTCTGTTCAAGTGGTTTCGCAGGATTTGGCATACCAGATAGGCTAGCACGTTTTTTGTGTGAACTGCAGGAAAGTGAGTAAGCCCAAGGTGCGGGGTGTCAGGGGCTGCCTATAGCAGAAAACGACCTACCCTAGGGTTATGGCGGGCGGGGGTGTGGCGGGTGTCAGGTGACTAGCTATGTTCTCTAAGGCGCTCTAGTGACTCTCTAAGGCTTTTGGGGGTTATCTCTAGGGCTGTTGGTAGTCCCTAAGCTCTCAACTCGTTAGCGCGGCGCTCAGGGCGTGATAGTGGCGGGAGACTTTGGCGCTCTACCCCCCTAGCTTCGTTTAGTGTGGCAGGCAGGGGCGGGAGACTAAGGGCATAGGGCGGGGCGGCTCTAAGTTGCGCTCTCAGGGCGCTCAGGGCGGCGGCGGGTTAGCTCTATCCAATAAGGGGGCTAAGGCGTCAGCGGGGCTTTTAGGCGTGTTTAGGCTTTTGTTTGTTTTGGTATGGCTCTAGCCCGCTAGCCTTCTCTGACTAGGGGCGGGGGCGGGGTGGCTCTAGGTCTAGTCTCTGTAATTCTGGCGGGATTTGTTTTCTTTTTCTCTGGCTGCTTGAATGTTTGCTCTCTATGATTCAGGCGGCGCGCTGCCATAGGGGGGGGGCGGGGCGTGTCTTTGTTTTCCTCCAATAAGTTTCAGGCATAGCGAAACCCCGCTAGCTAAGGGGGGGGCTAGCGGGGCTGCGTGCTGCTCTCGTGTTAGGTCGTTACGGTCTCGCGGGTGTCAATCGCTGCCGCGTTTAGGTTGTCCCAAATAGCTAACTGATTATTAGCGCGGGCAAACTCTAGGGCGCTGTTTAGGTCGGTGAAATAGTGGGTGTTATCTATCCACGTCTTCCCCTCGCTATCTTCCCACACTCCGACTAGGTTGCCGTCTTCCACTTGCTCTAGTGTTGTCTCGCTACTCGCGACCCAATAGCCCAAGGTTGATTCAATGCGGTGATAGTCGCCGCCTAGTTTCAGGTAAGTTCCATCAAGCATTAGTTCACCTCTTCCACTAGGTAACAAGTGCCGCGAACTAACAGGGCCTGCCATAGTTTGTTAGCCGTCTCTAGGTTGCCCTCCCAAGTTTTGCCGCTCTCGGCTAGGTAATAGTTCTTGGCGGCGGGGCTAGGTAAATACAGGCGATACAACATTAGCGCCCGCCCTTCTTGTGGCGTCCCGTTCCGGTGTCAAGTAGTCCCGCGAACACGCACGCAATCGCGACCAATGCCGCGCCGTTAGCCGCGTAGTGATTTACCTGCTCTAAGGCTTGATGACCTGCTATAGCGAACATTAGAACTAATCCCGCGAGGGTTGCCCCCGCTGCTTGCTTTAGTCTTAGTTTCATTAGTAAGCCCCCGTTACAAAGTCGCTTTGTTCTAGTAGTTTCGCGAACAGCCTTTTTAGGGCTAACAAGTCGGCAACGGTTTCGCTGCCCATTTCCTCTTCTGACCACCCCGCAAAACTGCCTTCGGTTAGGTCAATAGACCAAAGCAAGGCGCTGATGTCTTTATTGGTTAAGTAGATGTTCATTTTTTCCCTCTTCCCTTTTGGTTGCGGCCTATCCCTGCCGCTAGTAACTAAGTTAGTCGCCGCGCTGCCGCGTGTCAAGTATTTAGGCCGTTTTGTTTATAACGATATTGTTATAAAACACGCTTGACAAACTTTCGGGGTTAGTGTAAGTTCACGCGGGCGCGTGTGTCGCGCGGGCGGGCGCGCGGTAGTAACGTATCTGACGGGCGCGTAATAATTAGCGCCTTTTGCCTGTTTTGTCAAGTGTTTTTAGGTCACAGTTTGATAACGCTTTATCTGTGAGTTTCCTGAGAGTCGGCTGAGAATTGCCTGATTACTGCCTTAGGGTTGCCTGAGACACTTTTCTGACCGAATCTCTGACCGAATCAAACCGAATCTGACCGAATCTGACCGAATCTCTGACCGAATCTGACCGAATCTCTGACCGAATCTGACCGAATTACCGCTTGACTTTTGTGGCGTGTAATCTGCCGCGAATAGCTGCCCATTTATAGAACAGCTTGCGCGGCATTATCGGGAAGCTCTGACCGAATACGGTTAGGTGAACTAGAGCTATCCCGTATTTAGTTCCCCAGATTGCGCCGCCTAGGTCGGTGTCGTGTAGCTCCGGACATTTCCAACATTCATAGCTAAACATTGGATTACCTCCTATTTTTTTAGTCATTCGTTTACCCCCTCTAGTCTTGTGTCAATCTCTAACAGCTCTTCTTTTATGTTTGGTATTTTGCTTTCGGCTTGGTTGATGGCTTTCTCTTTTGTGTTGGCGTAGGCGACTGTCCTGACAACAAACTCTTCATAACAGAAAGCAACCTCCCAAACGCCGGTCTTGTGATTGGGCAGTTCAAACTCTTGGTTTCCCTCGCACAATTCGCAGAAAGGCGAACAGTCAAACGCGCCCGCGTGATTCGGGCAGACAATAATCATTTGGTAAGCCAACAAGTTTCACAGACATAACGCCCGCTAAAACCCTCAATCTGTGTCATCTCTTCGGGTTCGCCTCTTGTGTCGCAGGTCTCGCATTCTGTCATCAGTCAGCCCTCTCTATCGTTGCGGGACTATGCTGAAAAAATCTTCGCCGTCTGGCGTGGTAGCAACCGCGTTGATAAACCTAAGAACGCACGAGTCTGTGAACCATTTGCTAATTGTGGCAGACATTTGCCGAGGGGTTAGCTCGCTGCTTGTCATTAGGCTATCGGGGTCTTCTTGGTCTCCATAGCCCAAAGCGCGCATTTGCTCCACCTGTTCTTCGTCCATAAGCACATAAATCTTATGGCACGTGTCCCACGCTATGCCCGCCGCCGTTGCCAGATACTCGCGCAACTCTGCGCGCTCTTCTGTCCTGATTGTCATTAGTTAGACCCCTCTTCCATTTCGGTGATTGTTAGGGTTACAACACCAATCCCTCTTATTCTTTTGTCAATTCGTGTCATCACATTTGCTACTGATGACTCTTCGAGCTTCCAAGCAAAAGAAGTATTTCTTGAGGTTTTTACCTTTACGCTGTATGTTTGCATTTTTTTCCCTTTCCTTTTTCAGGCTTTCCCTGCCTGTGTTTTTATTGTGTCATTCTTGTTTGTCTTTGTCAAGTGTTGCCCGCCCTTTTTAGGGGGCGGGCTTCACCTGTTTAGTCTCTTGGCCTCAGCTCTCTGATTAGCGTTTGCCACATTTCATACATTTTTTCTTCTTCTTCGGTGCAATGTCCATAGCTGTAGTGGTCAAACCAGTTATTGCTTGCTACCGTAAGACCGTCTGCCACGTATTCTAGGTTTTCACTTATTAGCCTAAGTGTGCTTGCTAGCTTTTGGGCTTTTCGGACTTCTAGCCATTTGTCATAATCTTTGGCTTTCAATACAGTTGCCATTTTTTCCCTCTTCCCTTGTTTAGTTGTTGTAACTACTTACAGATTACTAAATTCGGGCAGGTGTGTCAAGTGTTTTTGATAACAGCTTGGTAACGCTTTGATAACAGATTGGTAACGCTATTTTGGCCTCTCGAACAGTTGTTCGCCCGCGTGTTTACTGGGCAAAACCCCCCAAATCGCTCAAGGGCGGCTTTCAGGACTTGCCCTGTGTGCTTGTGGCTAAAGTAGGGTAAAAACCCGCCAGAATCGCTCCTGTGACCTCTGGCGCGGTCTCTATCCTGCGTTGCTGTTTTAGCCTCTCGAACACTTGTTCGCATAGGTTAGGTGTCTAATTTGTGTCTAGCGTCTACTGCCTGCGACCACTCCGGAAAGTGGATAGTCTCTAGCAGCGTTTCAATCGCCGTCCACTCTTTGCAGCGTGTCGGCTCTCGCCCTGCCGCGTAAACGTGACAAGCTGCCATTGCGACCCTGTCAAGATACTCAGCGCCCGTTAGGTTATCCCTGTGAGCTATTTGATTGAGCTTTACCCAATTTTTAGAGATAATCGCCTGACCGACTTCTTGCCATTGTTTTTCTTGCTCTGTCATCTTCGGGGCTTTCCCACCGAATAGCGACAAGTCAAAAATCTCTTTCAGGGACTCAATCACTGCCAACCTCCTTGTCTAAGATACTTTCAAGTAAGTGAATTACCCCTTCAATAAAGTGTTCGTCTGTTGGCTCTCGCCATTGGTAGCTATCAAGAAACTCAATCTGCTCTCTAAGTAGTTGAACGTCAATCATTTACGCCGTCCCCTCTAAAGGGTTGCAATAGCACCGCGAGAATAAACCAAAAGATAAACCCAACACCTATGGCAAGCAAGCCGACAACATACAAACCGAATTTGCCCAACATTTTTGCTAGGGCTATTCGTGCGGCCTTTCGGGTCTCTGCCTCGCCTATTGGTTCAGGCTTCGGGAATAGCGTGTTCACTCTTTACCTCTTCCCATACCTCTAGAAATTGGCTTTCATAATAAAGTTGTAGGTCAATACCCATTAGAGAATAAATCCCGCCAGACTGAAAAGATTCATCAAAGCCATACATTTGCCAGCCATTATCAAATTCGCTAGGCATTTGCTGCCATTCGCTTATTATGTCGCCATAATAAATTGGCGCATTGCTTTCGGCTAGCTCGTGAAGTAGCTCTTCGGGGTATTGCTCTTCTTTCAGTTGCTCCAAGTGGTCGAGGATTTCGCTCTTTATTTGGTCGCGTGTTGTAAGTGCCATTAGTCAATCCTCTCTAGTCCGTCAATCACAAGCTCGCTACCTTTTAGCTTCATTTTTACACTTGGTAGGTCTTCGATGCTCATTCTTTCCGGCACTTGGTCTATAAGGTCTTGCGCCTGCTCTAGCGAATCAGCTTCAAACCACACCTTTCCGTAGTCTTCTACTGAATACCAAGCGGCAAAAGTAGCCATTAGCCAGCCCACTTCTCTAGGGCGGTAAGTGAGCCATAGGCAATAGCGCCGCCGATTACGGCATTACCAAGAACAAACAAAATCATCTTGATAAGTGGCGATACTCCGTTTATGTCCTCGAATTTTGTGGTGATGTCTACGGGCAAGCGTTGCATTATTTCGGCGCCTTTGCTGACTTGACTGCTGCCTTGACTGCTGCCTTTAGTTCTGCCTCTTGCTCGGCCTCTCGGCGCGCCACGTGTTCCCTGTGTTCAGCCCACATTTGTTCGCGGGCGGCGATTGCCTCGGCTTGTAGCTGGTCGCTATTGCCCAAGACCTCTATTGCCCTATGCACGTTTAGCGCGGCTATTCTGTCACACTCGTGAGCTATGTCTAGCCCGTCTTGCCTAATGTCGAGCGCCTCGCGTGTTAGCCACTCTAGAACGCTTCTTTCGATTGTTACGGTTTCCATTTTTTCCCTTTCGTTTGCGGCCTTTCCCTGCCGTTACTAAAAAGCTAGTCAATCTTTCGGGGCGTGTCAAGTCAATTTGTTTATTTTCTTTATAACGAAATTGTTACCTAAAAACGCTTGACAAATTGCGCCGCGTGTGGTATTTGCGCGGGCGGGCGTATGCGCGGTAGTGAGGTATCTAGGCTATGCGAACAAATGTTTCGAACAAGTGTTCGATATGTCAAAATTTTTTCGTTTTTCAGTTTTTCTGACGATTCTTAACCGAATATTTTCGAATTACGGCTTTAGTGGCTTGTTGCCGCGAGATTCGTTGCAGGATTTGTGAGCAGGGGCAAGCGGCGAGTTAATATCTCCGGGTATCAGGTGGTCTGCGTGCCAAGGGTCATTAGGTCTAGCACCTTCGTTGCACAAGTGGCAGATTACTGCTGCGTCTCTTACTGCTTTAGCTCGGCGTTTATAGTCGCCTGAGTATTGTGGTCTGTGACGCTTTCTGGCAGATTGTCTCTGTCTCTCTTTGTCCTGCCTTGGCTTATCGCATACCTCGCAATAAGAGCCGTTGTTAGAAAGCTTCCCACACACCACGCATGGGCGCGAGAACTGGGTCTTGCTCATGCCACCACCTCTTTGAGTAAACCATTCTAAAGTCTTGCAGGTCGTTTCTGGCCCTAGCCTTGCAACGCTCGCAGTTTGCTATGCCTTCTATCTTCTGTCCGGGTATTACGCACTTCTCGCATACCGAACACATTGTATTTACTATCACGTAGGCTTTCTGGACTCGAACCAGAGGAAGAAGGGAAAAAATACGGGAAAGTAAACTTCCGCAAACCTGCAAGCCTTTTGGGGGATACCCCCCCTATGTTTTTTTTTGCTATTTCGTTATTCTGTAAGACTAATCCAACCGAATATTTTTGTCAAGCACCGTTACCTATTTGTTATCTGTTGAATAGAAGCCAGAGCCGTTGAACTGAATTGCTGGTACTTCAATTACACGTTGCATCTTGCCAGCGCAGTTAGGGCAGACAAGTTCAGGGTCTTCGGTGATGCTGTGAGTCACAATCATTGTGCTGCCACAGACTGACTTGTATGTGTATGTAGGCACTAGAACCTCATAATCGCACCTTGGTAGTGCGTACCCTTCTCTAGCTCAAAACAGGTGATGGCTGGCGCTGAGTCCTCGCCTGCAATACGACGGAACCAGTCTGAGCTTGAGTCCATTGTGGAAGCTTGAATCCACCAGCGACTTCCGCCGTTCTGATGGCTTCCGAGTTCAGTGATTCTTGTATGGTGAAAATGCCCGGTGACTGCAATACTGGCTGCAGCTACAGGCTGGTTGCCGAATGTCTGCTGCCTCCACCATGTAGGAACTTGGTCAGGTCTGCGGCTCTGGTGTCCATGCCATAGGCCGATGATGTGAAAGCTGTCGTCAAACACGTCAAACGCCAAACTCTCATCTTCAGGTTGAGGCTTAAGGAATTTCACGTCTAGCCCCACCTCGGTTGCAAGCCTGTGCAACTGTTGCATGATTACGATGCCCCAGTCATCAACACCGGGCCTGCCTACGGTCTGCTTGTTTACTCTTAGCTGGCAGTGGTTCGAACCGACTGAAGCGTAAGTTACAGGTGCGTACTGATTAGCTCTCTTAAGCAAATCCCAAAGTAAAGCAGCCGCAGTGTCCACCTGCTGCATAGGCGACAAGTCATTTTCGGAAAGCTGGTGTAGGTCAGCGGCGTTAGACACTGACTCTATAACGTCACCTCCATCGAGAATTACAATGCGCTCGTACTTGCCCTTCTTCATTTGCGCTTCGATGCGGTCATAGGAAGCAAAGATGCGCTCTAGTAGTTCCTTAGTGCCTCCGCGTGAGCCAGTCTTGCCAACTTGGTAGTCAGAAGGTATTACTACTAATACGCGGTCTTTGTTTTCTTTTTTTCTGTCTGCTCGCTTCGTGCGCTTTGCCTGTGCAAACAAGGTTGGTAGGTCAATCTCTGTGTTCTTCTTGCGGAAGCTAAATCTGTAGCTAGTAAGCCAGTCACCGTCATAACGCTGCCACTGTGACGTGCGAGGCGTACCGACAATCTCGTATTCTTCGGGCGGGTATCCGCGCTCTCTTAGGAAGTCATCGAAGTTTGGTTGCTCTTCAAAGCCCTCGGTAGTCGCGGTTCCTTCTAGTCCGTCAAACTCTACGCCCGGACGAAAGTTGGGAGAAGTTTCAATCTTAGGTTGAGGCTTAAGGTTTTCTAGCATTGTATTAGCCTATCTCTTGCCTATAGCAAACGCAAATCTTTTTTCGGTGTCTAAGGATTGTCATGTCGGAAATGGACAGCCCTCTTTTACGAAGCTCGCTTGCAAGGGTACTAGCAGGCCATGTGTTTGCGTCATTTATCGCGGCGGCTAAGATTTCGCTGTCTGTCGCGTCTAGCTCTTCTATGGTTGTTGCAACCTTGCAAACGTGACCTTTCCTTTTAGCTGGCTTTAGTCCCTCAAGCATTTTCTATCCTTTTTATTTCGTCGTTTATGTAAAAGACGGCTTTTTGCAAGTCCTGAACTGCATTGCCCTTGAGGTCAGCGCGCCAAATATACTTCATTGCGTTGCCCAAGTTGAAGTTCATGTGCCTCGTTACCTGAATTGCCTCAATGCCGCTTGGGTGAGCTGTGTAATGCGGCGGGTGATTGACTAGGTCTTTCATCAAACGGTCAGGTCGTTCTCTGTGGCAATCAAGTTCCGGACAACCCGAACCAGTGCTGGGTTGTTAGCAACTCCAAGTGAGCTTGTCCTGTCTAGGTAGTCTGCTAGGTCTGACCGAATTGCGTCAAAGTCTTTGCTCCAAACTAAGTCGTGACGCAGTAGCCCTGCGGCCTGCTTGAAGTCAGCTTCGATTCTGTTGTGTTCTGATTTGAGTGTCATTCGTAATCCTTGTCGTTCATGTAGCTGATTAGGTCGCTGATAAATACAACGTCACCTAGTTCGTTAGTGTGTTCTGATACGTAAGGAACGCTTATCTCTTTGCAGATTCTTAGAATGCGCTCGCGTTCAAGCTTGCGGCCTTCACTCACTCCGCCGTTATAGGCGTGAACCGAACTTGTTGCTATTAGCTCGTTAATGGTCATTCCTCTTCTCCTTTGATTATGTCTAAGACTTCCCAGATTGCTCTTGAGTATTCAAAGTGATTACGTGTGTACTTTGTATCTTTTTGATGTTTTTTTATTGCTTCGATTATGCGCTCACGCTCACTCTCTATTCCCAAGGCTGCAAACTGAAGCCACATCTGGTCAAACTGCTCAGGATTTAGGTCTGTCATGCTTTTGCCTCGTCGCTGGCTAGGAATCTTGCTAGTGACTCAATCTTCTCCAACCGAAAGCCTGACCATGTTTTTCTGTCAGTCACAACAATCGGTGCAGTTACGTGACCCAGTTCCTTAAACTTGTCGGCAAGGTCGGGGTGCTGAGTTAGGTCAACCTTGTCATAGATAATGCCCAATTTTTCCATTGTTCGCATTGTGGCTGCACACTGTACGCACGCAGGCCCAGTTGTGTAGACTACGACTGGCACTCTCATAGCTGTACTCCCGTCTTCCTCATTATTTCTTTCTTGGCTTGAATTACTGCGCTCAGAGATGCTTCGTGACCGATTTTCTGAGTCTTTGTCATCTTTGATACGTCTAGGTTGCGAACTGCAAACCCAAGCGTGTGAGACGCATACTCAACGCCTGAACGCTGCCCTTCGCGAAAAGCTTCGTCTAGTTCTTTTCTAAACACGAAGTTCGCAATTTCATATTTGAAGTGTTTCCAGTCTGTTCTTGTCATTTTGTAATCTCCCTAATTACTTCGCCTATAAGGTCGGCATTGTTTTGGTTTGTTTCTCTTAGGTATGCTTCAATGTTCTGCAGCTTCTCGACCACAATGCTTACACCTACGTCCACGCCTTTGTTGTAATTAGCGTCTAATAGACCTTGCTGGTTTCGCCACTGAACATCGTTTTGGCTTTGATAAATATTGCTCATGTAAAGAGCCTATGAGAGAAAAAGGGCTGAGTCAAGCACCTTGGGCAAGTTGTTACCTAGTTGTTATATTTGGATATCTGTATAAACGCGCCCGGTTCGCGGTCATCTGCGTACACTTTAAAGGCTGTTACCTTGACAACTTGACTGTCGTCTTTCCAGACGCCTGCGTCCGTTATGCTGTCAAAAATGCAGCGCACGAGCTTATCCAAGTCGGCGGGTACGGTTGGTAGCGCACGCTTTACCGTTGAACCGCGTCTAACATAAATCTTTAGAGTTATCTCTATTGGGTCATCAAAAAATGCAACGCCAGAACCAGCGATTGCTTCCATAGCTGCAAGCTTTACATCTTTTCGCCACTTTTTGTGCTTAGCACCGGAGGCTTCTATGAGCCTTCCATGTATTACCTTTTTGCTGCCTTGTGGGGCAGGCTCGCCAAAGGCATCGAATGATAGCTCTGACTTACCCACCCCATCAGCCTAATCTAGAAAGGTGCAGAGTTAGGGTCAAGAATGTTTGCAATGGTGGAGACAGAAGTTGTGCCAGCTGTCAGTACGCTAATTGACTCTGGGTAGACATTCAACGTAACACCAACTTCGCCGTCCTTCTTCAAGAAGCCGTTTGGCTTTGCGCTTCCTGCTAGCTCTATTCGGAATGGCGCTTCGGTCTGGAACACGTCAGAGAAGTCTCCCTTACGCTTGTCGTCAATCAAGACGTCAATGTACTCAGTAGAAGTGGTTTCCCACTCACCTTGGTCGTTCTGCTTGCGGCTCTTGTGAGCGCACTTGAGAACCGAAAACCCGTTTAGCTGCTTTACTTCATTTAGCCACGCGGTTGTTTGTATCTTTATCATTTCATCTCTTTTCTATGTGCAGGTTGTTTACGCAGTCAGAGTTTCCGCATAACCGAATCCCCGGTAATACGATTTCTCCGTCTTCGTCAATCGGTGTGACCCAATCGTCATCAAAGAAGCCATGCCAAGGTATGCACTTGTCTTCTTTACCGACTGCTGAAGTTCTTCTGGCGCGGCAAGACCCACAAAGGGGCCTTCCTTTGCGCCGTTTGTTTTTCGCCACTGTCCATTCGTAACCGCAGCGAGGGCATATGAGAACTTTGTCCACATAGCTAGGCTAGCAGGTTCTGCTTGGCGAAGTTGTTGCAAGACTCGCCACAGTCGCCATATTCGTTCTGGTGACTGTCGTGAAGATTCATAAGCGTTCGGCAACATTCGTTACACGCTAGCAAAGAAAGACCATGAACGCAAGTAGGGCAAGGGGCGTATTTTTTACTTGCCTCTGCTTCTTTCATTTCTGACTGCTGCGCGATTCGGTCAAGCTCTTGTGCGGCTGACTTGGCTTTTGCCCAAAGGTGTCTTGGCTCAACAAAGTTGATAAATGAATCGGCTCTTGCGGCTCTTAGGGCTGCCTGAGCAACGTCAAGCTGCATTCCACCAAGTGATTCTTTCCAAGCTGCAATCTTCTCGGCTTCTAGCTTCCTGCCGTCTACTGCAAACATCTCGCGTAACAGCGTTTCAGTTTCCTTGAGGTTCAAGACCAATCCTTTCGATGATTAGCTTCATTGGCAGTGCCACTCCGATACTCGCTGCTGTCTTCTCAGAAGCTATCGGCTGTAGCACTTTGTACCGAGTGTAGTTCTCTCGCACTAGGTCGCGCAAGTCCTCTGTCTTGACTATTACCAAACCGTTACCTTCAGGGCCTACAAAGCTCCACCACTTTGCCTTCGAGCTACTGATACCGGATAGCTTCAAGTCAGACCTGTCACTCTTGCGGTAGCTGTAAACCTCGATGTAGACGTTGCCAGTCTCGTTTGCCCTGTAGTCGGTCTTGACCTCAACTGTGTCAATCTCAGAGAGGATAGAGGCGGTCAGCTCTTCGCCAACTTCTCCGCGCTTTACGTCAATGTCAAAGTCAGGCGCGTAGCCTTCTGACCGAATCACCTCATTCTTCATTAGCTAGCAGCTCCCGAATCTCTCGCTCACGACGAAGCTCATCGCTTTCGTTGTAATTGCGCTTTGGCTTTGCTCTCTTGTAAGAATTTCTAATCCAGTTACGCCATGCAGCGTCCCAATCCTTTTTCGTTGCGTTAGCACCTGTGGTTGAAAACCAATAATCCTTGAAAGAGTGAGTTTCTAGTTTTAGGTCTACCTGTGGAAAGTGTTCAGCCATAATTGCGACTGATTTTTCTGAAGGTTGAAAATCTTCTGGGAGCCTTTCCCCTTCTCTCTTGTTCTTAAGGGTTTTATTTATGTTTAGCGTGCCACTTACTGTCACCCCTGATTTACCTGACTGGACACCCCTGCTTACCTCACTGGACACCCCTGCCGAACCTGTCACCCCTGACAAAGTGACCCAATAAAGGTTTGGCTTGTACTGGTTATCCACAGGCGCGGCTTGGTTTTCCACAAGTAACTCACCCATTTCCTGAAGAACCTTCAAGTCACGCTTTACAGTTCTACTTGAGCAGTTTGCATACTTCGACAGAGTTGCAACCGAAGGATAAGCTCCATTTTCACCTTGGTGATTTGCTATTCCTAGCAGAATTAGCTTCGCTCTTGCAGGCGCTTTACTGTTGTGTAATACGTCAACCATTACTTCAATGCTCATCTATTTCCCATTTCTCGAATTGGTCGCCAAGATACCACCAGCGACCCATAAAGTCAACTATCGGTGCGTGCAGCGGGCTGGCGTGTCGTGAGACCTTCCACCCGTTGTCTCTCGCTTCTCTGGCAACCATAAACTCGGACTCCATTAGCCCATTATGTAGAACGCACATTAGAACTAGGTTTGAGGGCCTGTCAAGAATCTTGGTCTTGTCGCCACCCATTCCACGATTTATGCGGTGGTGAATCGTAAGTCCTTCGTCTGACCCACAATGCCAGCACATTCCGCCGTCGCGTTCCCAAATACGTTTCTTTATTTTCTCGGTGGGCATTAGAGCTTCGCCTCCATCTCCATAAGTCGCGACATGGTTTGAGTAGCCATCAGAGCGCTCTCTAAGCCCTTTACCTTCATTTTGATACGATTGACTGAGGCTCGTGCTAAATCCCGCTGTAGACGGCTGTCAGCCGCTTCAAGACGTGATAGGGCGTTTCTGTCAGCCACAGTGCCTTCTGCACCTATAAAAGCTCTTTGTTCTATAGTGTCAAGTGCATTTTCGCAGTTTGCTAAAGCGACTTCAGCTTCGTAAAGGGCGCTACTGCCCTTCCGTATCTCTTCGGTCAGCCTTCTTAGCTCTGCCACTATTTCTTGAGGCAACAACTATGGCCTCCAAACGTTCTTGGCGCGCTTTGTGAAACATCTCTGCGCGTTCATTAGTCCCGTAGACCCTCTCCCACGCATAAGCCTCACTTAGTTCCTTTAGGCTCGCTAGCAGAATGTCCATTGGCAAGCTCCTTTATCTGGTCAAGTGTCTTCTGAGGGGCTTTAGCTGCTTTAGCTTCGGCCCACAAAAGGCGTAGTGCGTCTACATCTGTCAGCTTACTAGCTTCTGCCGACCAATTTCTGTTGACGTTTGCCTCTGACCGAACGACCTTCTCAATTTCTTCACGCGATGCTCTGTGTGTTGACTTTGAGCCGCTCATACCCAGATTTTGTAAACACCTGCCCAAAGATGACGTTTCTGCGTTCTCAAGGGCTGCAGTGTTATTAGCACCACCTGTGCCGTCAATCTCAAAGGCATAGCCTGTGGACTTTGCTAGCCCTGCTGCTTGGTCTCCTGCTGTCAGGTAGGCGTAAGACTTGACTACCCAAATACGCGGCTTTTCTTGCAGCAAGGGGTCGCTTACAAGTTCTGTAATCAGCCTGCCGTCAGGGTATTCCTGACCGAATCGCTGTATGCGTGAGTCAACTGTTTCGTAGTCCTCTAAATTAAATCTCATTATCTATCCTTTGATTACTAGGTAAGGGGCGCTTCCGTTACGGGACTGCTTTAGTGCAACAACTTTGCTCTCTACTGTCGCGTACTTTGCTGAACCGATTGCGTCATGCACCATGCTCTTTGCTTTATTTAATTGCTGCGTTGCTTCTTTGCTACTATTATTCGCCTCTTTCAACCGAATTGCAAGCTCTTCAGGGATTTCCACAGATTCATCTGACAACATCGGGTTAGTCCTGCGAACTGTTTCGTAAGTGCTTTGGCTGCCGTCCCAGTCAGGCTTTACGCCATCGGTCATGGCTTTATAGAACCTATGCGCCGAAGCCTCTAGTGCCTCTGCAAAGAACTTGTCATATTCAATGACTTGCTCGTACCAGCTCCACCCGGCGACTGCCACAATGCGTGCTGTGTCAAAACCCATTACGTGCATATACCACTGCACCTGAGCAACGTAAGACTGAGGCACTTCTTCCCAGCCAGCCCTAGCAGTCTTGATTTCTATAATCTCGTATTTGCCAGTTGTGGTGTTTAGAGCAACCGCGTCAGGGTTAGCGCTTTGCCATTGGTTGTTTTTATGTCTAAACGTTCCTGTTTCCATAACTTCTAGCTCAGGGTGGTCTTCGGCAAACATCTCTAGTATTGGTCGCTCAAAAGCTCTACCAAACCGAATGCTCCAATTAGCATCTATCTTGTCTTCAATTAGCCCTAGCTTCTTGTGCCAGAGCGTGTAGGCACTTTCCCAAGGGTTTAGGCCAGCGATTGTTCCTACTTCGCTGCCACCTATAGCGCCTTTCCTAAGCGCGTGCCACTCATCAGTTCCCGATTCAGGGTCTCCGATAAATTCGGCGGTCTCGGTGTTTTGCAGGTATTTGTTTTTCAATTTGACTCCTTCCAAGTCATTCCATAGACTACACAAAAGGAAGGACATTATGACAGAGCGAGACCGAAAGTTAATCAAATTGTTATCTGCGGCAGAAAAAGAAGAACCTATATGCCGACAGATTCCAGACGCGTTTTTCCCAGAAGACTTTGGTAACGCTTCAGGAGAGCGAGCAAACGCCGTAAGGGTAGCCAAGGCTATCTGCCGACAGTGTCCACTGCAGCAAATCTGCCTTGACTACGCCATTGCAGCTAAGGAAGAGTTTGGTATATGGGGCGGCACTACCGCCAACGAAAGAAACTAGGACTTTTTAGTAATGATGCTGGTCAGGATTGAAAGCAACCCTGCGCCTAGTGACACTGAAGCAATACCAGCCCAGTCAATCTCAAACAGACCGATTGTTCCAGTACCTAGAAATGCAAGTGCAGCCTGAGCTACGGTCTTCAAGGCGCGCTCGCCCGAATACTGCCAGAATAGCAAGTTGAACATATTTCTCCTATGGTTCGTCAATAGGGTCTACTTTACCATCTTCATAAGCAGCGCCAGCTACGTACGCACCGATGATAATGCTCATTAGGGCTACACCGCCAACTATGAGGTTGCTAGACACCTGAGAGTCTGTGAAGAAGGTTATGCCACCAAAGATAATCATTACGAATGAAAGCCTGTACGCACCGAATATGAGCTTCCTACGGAACTTCCAGCTTGCCTTGCCTGTGTTAGGGGAGCTGCTATCAAGCAAGAACAGAGCGTCTATAGCTCCGGTGGCAAACTTTTTGGCTTTGCGTTTTAGAGAGGCCGTTTGCACGTCGGACACGCTTTCACGACCAGTTGCTTGTTAATGAACTTCGCTATGTCATAGACCTTGCCGTAGAACGGACTCTTAGGGGTTGTGCCGAGCGTGACATGACAATGGCTGCCCTTCGATGCAGAGCCTGTATTTCCCACTCGCCCTGCGGCTTGTCCCTTCTTTAGCTTGTCCCCCGGCTTTAACCGAACCATGCAGGTAGAGCCGTCAGGGTGTTGTGAAGGGCCTTTGCAGTTGATACCATGCTCGTTACATGACAAGTGACAGTAACCGATGTAGTGCTTGCCTGTAGAGGCTTTCTGAATCATTACCCAGCCAAGTATGTTTGACCACTGAACTGCCACACACTCGCCGTCTGTGACCGCAGGGATAAGGTCATTAGCTCCGGGTGCGTAGTCAGTACCTCTGTGGGGCGTAAGCCGTCTAGCCATCGAACCGAATCTGCTGGTGATGGTGCTTTCAGGAAAAGGGTGCTGCCACTCAGCCACTTAGTAATCCGACCAAAGCAATGCCGACAGCGCCCAGCACTGCCCCATAAACGCCGTATACAAGTTTTGCAATTAGCTCGACCTTTGCAAGTCGGTTGTCAATCTCTGCAACCTTTTGCGGAAGATACTTCAGCCCACGAAGCTCTGCGACCATCTCAATCTGCACGTTAGAAACTTCAAGGAGCTTCTCGTACACCTGGGCGTTCGTGATCCTTACGGATGAGTTGGTATCTTCAGCCATGACTACTTGACTTCTACAACCTTGACCACAGCGCCAGCGGTGTCAGAGATGCAGTAGAGCGAGTCATCTGCGTT
>Ga0209652_1000524_pt1 | contig 32701 bp, 31 predicted proteins | sample SaaInl74LU_5_DNA_FD_184641 | JGI IMG/M metagenome (GOLD analysis project Ga0209652, IMG submission 184641) | Marine microbial communities from expanding oxygen minimum zones in the Saanich Inlet - ESP_74LU_5_DNA (SPAdes) (version 2) | ecosystem: Environmental > Aquatic > Marine > Intertidal zone... | reverse complement strand
CTTTATATGAATAAAATATGAGTGGAGATATGACGATCAATATGACAATCAATCCTCCTACGAACAAGGATTTTTTATCCGTGCGTTGGTGGTCGGTTTCTGGTGTGGTCGATTTGTTGGTCGATTTGTCCATCATTAATGTTTTCAGGAGTACAAGATACAAATATTGTTGCTCCGAACAATAATGCCAAAAATAGAAAATTAGTTTTCATAATACTAGGTTTTTGTGAGGTTAATACTACAAACCTAGACTGAAAAAAAACAAGTTTATAAAATTCTTTGAGTGTATTTTGTAAAGTTTATACTTTAAATTTGGGGGAGGAGATTCCCTTAGACTTTGATAAAGCCTTTTTTGAACACCGTGAATGGTGTAAATGTCTTGTATTTAACTATTTAATGTACCTTATATGTGCAATTCTTCGTTCTTTATCTTTCTGCGTTAACTTTATTTCTATGTACGATTGTGGTATTAGTCCTACAATCTTATCTGGCCATTCAATGAGGTTGTAGAAGTCCGACTCCAAGTACTCATCAAGTCCCAAATCCAATACTTCGTCCAGGGATTTGATTCTATAAAAGTCATAATGACAGACTTTACCCCTTAAGCCATCATACTCATTCACGAGTGAAAAAGTGGGGCTGCTGATATTGTCGCTGACCCCTAATTGCTTCGCAATCGCCTTTATGAGCGTCGTTTTACCCACACCCATGGCGCCGTAAAACAACAAATTATTTGAATGACCGTAAGCTAAAACATCACGAGCGACATTGTCTATTTCATCAATATTGAACGAAATTTCCATGGTGATTTGACTTGCAACAAAGATATATAAAAATAGTTTATTGGTACAAAAAATCCGATAAAAAGACAATAAATGGAAGATTTGTGTTATTCCTTAGGTCGTAAAACCGCGAAGGGAATGATCATTTCCTCTAATGAAACGCCACCGTGTTGGTAGGTATTTCGAAAATAGTTGACGTAATGGTTGTAGTTGTTGGGGTAGGCAAAGAAATTGTCACTTTTAGCAAATATAAAGGAGCTACTCATTTTGATTGTAGGGAGTTTTATTTCGCTTGGTTGTTTTACCGAGAATACGTCTTTGCCCGAATAGGTTAGGCTGCGGCCGGTCTTGTAGCGCAAGTTAAGGCTGGTCTCTTTGTCGCCAATCACCTTAGAGGGGTTTTTGACGTTTATGGTCCCGTGATCGGTAGTGATGATTAATTTAAATTTTAACGCTGCTGCTTGATTGATAATATGCAGTAATGGCGAATTTTTAAACCAGCTTTTGGTTAAAGACCTGTAAGATTTATCGTTTGAGGCCAGTTCTTTGATTACTTCCATCTCGGTTTTGGCATGTGATAACATGTCGACAAAATTATAAACCAAAACGGTCAGTTGCTCATCTTTGTGAGTCTTAAAGGATTCTGCTAATTTTTTACCCTGTTTGAGCGAGGTGATTTTGTGATAGCTCCAATCTATTGAAAGCCCCAAACGTTTGAGTTGCTCCGCTAAAAACTCTTTCTCATACAAATTCTTACCCCCTTGATCGGTGTCATTGAGCCAGTAGTTAGGGTATTGTTTTTCCATATCACTGGGCATAAGTCCAGAAAATATGGCATTTCGTGCATACTGAGTTGCCGTCGGGAGGATACTGTAAAAAAGCGATTCAGAGGTCCTTTTGTAATGCGTGAGAAGCATAGGCTCCAAGGTTTTCCATTGATCGTATCTTAAATTATCCACCACAACCAATAGTGTTGGTTGCTGGTTTATTAAAGGCGCTACGTTTTGTTCAAAAAGCGTGTGCGACATGACCGGAGCCTTTGCGCGTGAATCAAACCAATCTGCATAATTTTTTTCAATGAATTTACAAAATTGTGTATTGGCTTCTTGTTTTTGAGATTCGAGGATCTCCATCATGCTGGTGTCCTCAACATCCTCTAGTTCAAGTTCCCAAAAAACTAATTTTTGATAAAGTTCAGCCCATTCTTCGGCTGTATTTATCGATGATAGGTCCATCGCTATTTTTCTGAATTCTTGCTGGTAACTTTTATTCGTTTTTTGAGAAACCAATCGGAAATGATCCAAATTCTTTTTAAGGGTCAGAAGAATTTGATTGGGATTAACGGGTTTAATTAAATAATCGGCAATTTTTGAACCGATGGCTTCCTCCATCAAATGCTCTTCTTCACTCTTGGTGATCATAACCACAGGGAGATTAGCTTGGGCTTCTTTAATCTCTTGAAGTGTTTCTAAACCCGATATGCCTGGCATATTTTCGTCTAAGAAAACAATGTCAAATAAGGTTGTTTGAATCTCTTCCAGCGCTTCTATCCCGCTACGGGCTGTCACCACGACATAATTGCGCTGTTCTAGGAAAATAATATGCGGTTTTAGCAAGTCAATTTCGTCGTCTACCCAAAGTATTTTTATCTGATTCATATATGTATATTTGTGTGATGCCATGCGCGGTGAGCCGGCACTCATAAGATAACTCTATCTTTGCCTTATTAGTATATCAAAAGTACGGGTAATGGTACTAATTAATCGTTAAATTTTGGGAATATCAAAGAATTTAAAAATAATAAATGACCCTATATATGGGTTCATTTCTGTGCCTAATGATCTTATTTACAAGATTATAGAGCATCCTTCATTCCAACGTTTGCGAAGAATTTCTCAGATGGGACTCAGTTATTTGGTGTATCCCGGAGCGCAGCATACACGATTTCACCATGCCCTAGGAGCGATGCATCTGATGCAGCGTGCTGTTATGGTTTTGCGTTCTAAAGGAACCGAGATCAGTCAGGAGGAGGAAACAGCCCTTTATATAGCAATTCTATTGCACGACATCGGTCATGGACCGTTTTCCCATGCACTAGAGGGGGTCATCGTGACCGAATGCAGCCATGAGGATTTATCCATTCATATAATGGAGTATTTGAATGAGACCTTCGAAGGAAGGTTAAGTTTAGCGATTGATATTTTTAATAACAGATACCATAAAAAATTTCTTCATCAACTCATTTCGGGTCAATTAGATATGGATCGCCTTGATTTCTTGCGTCGAGACAGTTTTTACACGGGTGTTGCGGAAGGGTCTATAAGTGCTTTAAGACTGATCACCATGCTTCAGGTAGTTGACGACAAAGTAGTCGTCGAGGAAAAAGGAATTTATTCTGTTGAAAAGTTTTTGGTCGCAAGACGATTAATGTATTGGCAAGTCTATTTGCACAAAACCTCTTTGGCTGCCGAACAACTGTTAATGAAGATAATGCTGCGCGCCCGCGACTTGATATCTAAAGGGAGTCATTTGAATGTGAGTCAGCCGCTGACGTATTTTCTTAGCCGTAATTCGAATGATAAAATCACAACAGAAGAACTACGGTTGTTCTTGGAGCTCGATGATGTCGATGTCTTGGGAGCGCTCAAAACCTGGAAAGATCATGAGGATGTTGTGCTGCGATCCCTGTCTCAAATGATTTTGAATAGAGACTTACTCAAAATAAAAATAAGGCCCGAACCATTTGTTCCACAAAAAATAGAAGAAATTAGCACGAAAGTCCAACGCAAGTACAACCTTTCGGCAGAAGAAGCATCTTACTTTGTGTTTACCGGCAGTGTTTCAAACTTAGCCTATCATGGATCCAAAGATACCATTGAGTTGCTTAAGAAAAACGGAAAGCTCATTGAGGTCTCAGAAGCTAGTGATCAATTAAACATTCAGGCCTTGTCGCAAAAAGTAGTTAAATACTTTCTATGCTGCCCAAAGAGCGCTCATTAGAAACGCTTTTTTTATATTTGTCCTTTGAAACTAATAAATGGAATTTACAGCTAACCAAATTGCAGGAATCCTAGAGGGAACCGTTGAAGGAGATGGAGAAGTCACGGTATCTAGTCTCGCCAAAATAGAAGAGGGGTCGAAGGGGAGCTTAACATTTTTAGCCAATCCAAAATACACCAGCTTTATTTATACCACACAAGCCTCTATTACTATTGTAGGCAAGGACTTTAAGTTAGACCAACCTGTAGATACTACATTGATCCGGGTCTCCGACGCCTACATGGCTTTTTCTCGACTTTTGGCCTATTACAATGAGGTGAAGATGAATAAGGTGGGTATTGAAGCGCCTATTTTTGTCGCAGAAAATTCAAGTTATGGAAGTGATTGTTATATTGGCGCCTTTGCCTATATCGGCGAAAAAGTAACCATCGGAAACCATGTAAAAATATATCCTAACGTTTATATCGGAGATAACGTGGTCATTGGCGACCATGTGGTTATTTTTTCGGGAACTAAAATTTATTCAGAAACGCAAATCGGCGCCCATACGGTGATCCATAGTGGTGCCGTTATTGGCGCTGATGGATTTGGGTTTGTCCCAAATGACGATGGAAGTTACGATAAAGTGCCTCAGATAGGCAATGTCGTGATCGAGTCAAATGTCGATATTGGAGCGGGAACTACCATTGATCGGGCCACATTAGGCTCGACCATCATAAGACAAGGAGTCAAGCTGGACAACCAAATCCAAATTGCTCATAATGTAGAAATCGGCAAAAACACCGTCATTGCAGCCCAGACCGGTATCGCTGGATCCACAAAAATTGGCGAATATTGTATGATTGGTGGGCAAGTCGGTATTGTTGGTCATGTGACCATAGGTGATTACGTTAAAATACAAGCCCAGAGCGGTATCGGGCGATCTGTAAAGGATCATGAAGTCTTGCAAGGGACGCCCGCGTTTACTTATGGAGATTACAGCAAGAGTTATGTTCATTTCAAGAATTTACCTAAACTAGTGAATCGCCTCAATCAGATGGAAAAAAGAATAACAGATGAGTCATAAAACATCAAAACAACAAACCTTAGGGAAGGCAGTTTCGTTAACGGGCGTTGGTCTGCATACAGGAATGGATGTGACCTTAACCTTAAAACCAGCACCAGCGAATCATGGTTTTAAGTTTGTGCGTATTGATTTGCCAGATGCCCCAGTAGTAGAGGCCGACGTGAATTATGTAGTCAATACACAACGCGGAACAAATCTCGATAAACAAGGGGTTAAAATACAGACCTCCGAGCACGTGCTTGCCGCCCTGGTCGGCATGGAAATAGATAATTGCATACTCGAGCTCAATGCCTCAGAGCCTCCCATTATGGATGGGTCCTCAAAATATTTTATTCAAGCCATCGAACAAGCGGGGATTGTGGTTCAGGACCAGGATCGTGAAGAGTTTGTGGTGGATGAAGTGATTTCTTTTCTGGATGAAGAAACGGGCAGTGAGATTACGGTGATACCAGCCGATGAGTATCAAGTCACCGCAATGGTTGATTTCGGTACTAAGATTTTAGGGACTCAGAATGCGACACTCACAACAATTTCCGATTTCAAAACAGAAATCTCTAATTCAAGGACCTTTAGCTTTTTACATGAAATCGAAATGCTACTGGAGCATGGGCTGATAAAAGGTGGTGATTTAAACAATGCTATCGTCTACGTGGATAAGGAGTTGTCTGAGGACACTATGGAAAAACTCAGAAAGGCTTTTAATAGGGATGAGATCTCTGTAAAATCAAATGGTATTCTGGATAACCTTACACTGCACCATCCGAATGAGGCTGCACGACATAAGCTTTTGGATGTGATCGGAGACCTCGCCCTAATTGGAACAAGAATCCGAGGAAAAGTCATTGCCAATAAGCCAGGGCATTATGTAAATACACAATTCGCCAAGAAACTGGCGCAGATCATTAAGGCACAAAAACGCAATAAAATTCCAAAATTTGATATTCATAAAACGCCGGCAAAGGACGTGAATGCCATCATGGAAATGTTGCCACACCGTCCCCCATTTTTATTTGTCGATAAGATTTTGGAGATGGGTAAAGATTATATCGTGGGGCTTAAAAATGTGACCATGAACGAACCATTTTTCATAGGACACTTTCCTGGAGCGCCAGTCATGCCAGGGGTTCTTATCGTTGAGGCTATGGCGCAAACCGGAGGTATATTGGCCTTGAGCATGGTGCCTGACCCAGAAAATTACCTGACGTTTTTTATGAAAATAAATAATGTAAAATTCAAGCACCAAGTCAATCCTGGTGACACATTGATTTTTAAGCTAGAATTGGTCACCCCAATTCGCCGCGGGATTGTTCATATGGCTGGAAAGGCTTATGCCAACGATCGATTGGTTACAGAAGCCGAATTGATGGCGCAAATTGTCAAAACTAAAAACATAACATGAACCAACCCTTAGCATACGTGCATCCTGGCGCGAAAATCGCCAAAAATGTAGTGATCGAACCCTTCACCACAATACACAATAATGTCATTATTGGAGAAGGCACCTGGATCGGTTCTAATGTCACGATTATGGAAGGCGCGAGAATCGGGAAGAATTGTAATATTTTTCCTGGGGCAGTGATCTCTGCTACTCCGCAAGACTTAAAGTTTCGTGACGAAGAAACCACGGCCGAAATTGGCGACAACACGACCATTCGCGAATATGTCACGGTCAATCGAGGGACTGTTGATCGGGGCAAGACCGTTGTAGGGAAGAACTGTTTGATTATGGCCTATTGTCATATTGCCCATGACTGTGTCGTTGGAGATTACTGTATCTTTTCCAACAACAGTACCCTAGCGGGTCATATTACCGTTGGCGATTATGTTGTTTTGGCAGGAATGACTGCGGTCCATCAGTTTTGTATGATTGGGAATCATGCCTTTGTGACAGGGGGCTCTCTAGTGCGTAAAGATGTCCCTCCTTTTACTAAGGCTGCAAGGGAACCTTTATCCTATGTGGGTATCAATTCGATTGGACTGCGTCGCAGAGGGTATGATTCAGATCAGATCCGTCAAATTCAGGCCATTTACAGAATTTTATATCAAAAAAATTACAACAACTCTCAGGCGGCTCAGATCATTGAAGCTGAAATGGAAGCCACTCCAGAGCGTGATGAAATCCTTCAATTCATTAAGAATTCTAAGCGTGGAATCATGAAAGGTTATTTTCAGAATTAAAAACTTAAATAGTTATGGCAAATACATCAGACATCAGAAAAGGGTTGTGCATTAAGTACAATAACGATATTTTTAAAATTATTGAATTTTTGCATGTAAAGCCTGGGAAGGGCCCGGCATTTGTGCGTACAAAACTCAGAAGTGTCACTACAGGTAAAGTGCTGGATAATACGTTTTCAGGAGGACAGAAGATTGAAGATGTTCGTGTTGAAACACACAAATTCCAATACCTATATAAAGAAGGAGAAACTTATCACTTTATGAACACTGAGGACTACTCTCAAATTCAACTACCAGAGAGTTCCCTTGATCGTCCCGAACTTATGAAAGAGGGAGAAGTGGTTACAGTCATCATTAATTCTGAAGACCAAATGCCACTTTCTGTGGAAATGCCGGCAAATGTGATCTTAGAGGTCACCGAGACAGAGCCAGGGCTTAAAGGAAATACAGCGACCAATGCTACAAAACCAGCAACTTTAGAGACAGGTGCCCGAGTCAATGTGCCTTTATTCATAAACGAAGGGGACAAAATCAAAGTGGACACCGATAAGGGGCAGTATCAAGAACGAGTTAAGGAGTAGTGTTGCAACAAGCTTTTAAAATTAATCCTGTTTTGATCTGTTCAAAGCAGGATTTTTTTTATTTTGCTAGGAAATAGAGCGTGTGAAATTTTCAGAAATTCAATCCTTAGCATCAATAGCGGAATTATTACAATGTGATTATGTTGGGCCACCAGACTTTCCGGTTTCTGGGTTTAATGAAATCCATGTGGTCACTTCAGGCGACATTGTGTTTGTGGACCACCCCAAATACTACGATAAGGCCTTGGCTTGTGCTGCTAGTGTTGTTCTGATCAATAAAAGGGTTGATTGTCCCCAGGGCAAAGCTTTATTAATTTCAGAGGACCCATTTGCAGGATTCAATAAATTAAAAGAACATTTTAGACCCTTCGAAAGGGCCAATAACCTGTGTTCGGATACCGCAGTGATCGGCAAGGGCACAGTTATTCAGCCCGGTGTATTCGTTGGTAATCATGTCACTATTGGCGAAGACTGCCTGATCCATCCTAATGTGATCATTTATGATCATACCATCATTGGTGATCGGGTCACGGTGCATTCAGGCACAGTATTGGGTGCCGATGCCTTTTATTACAAAAACCGCCCAGAGGCTTATGATCAACTCAAGAGCAGTGGCCGTGTTGTGGTGCAAAACGACGTCCATCTGGGCGCCTTGTGTACCATTGACAAAGGTGTTAGTGGCGACACGATTATTGGTGCTGGCACCAAAATTGATAATCAGGTTCATGTCGGACACGATACCTCTATCGGGTCAAAGTGTTTGATTGCAGCCCAGACGGGTATCGCTGGCTGTGTGGTTATACAGGACCAAGTAACCATTTGGGGACAGGTGGGCATTACAAGTGCCATTACCATTGGTAAAGGCGCTGTAATTTATGCACAGAGCGGTGTCAGTAAATCTCTGGAGGGTAATAAAACCTATTACGGAACCCCAGCAGAGGAATTTAGAAAAAAGTATAAAGAAATGGCTGCGATACGGCAAATTCCCGAGTTGATCGACCAATTAAAAAAAATGAAATAGAATGGGTCCTAAAAAACTAATTAAGGCATTTTACAATGCTCATGTCATAGAGGATCCAGATATCGTGAGTCGATTTTTTGGTAAAGAAATTATACTCACATGGCACAGCAGTGAAGGTTGTGTCACTATGGGATTCGATGCATTAGATCAATTTTTTAAGGAGATCAATAAGACTTATGCCGATTTGCGGGCCGAAGTAACGCATATTATTAAGGAAGATCATCACGTTGCCGTGCGCAGCACCTATTATGCGCGAACAATCGAAAATCCAGATGAAGAACTCGCGATATCTCACTTTATGGCCATTTGGGAAGTGAGCGATAACAAAATCATCAAAGGTTCTATGATGAGCCAACCAGCCAGCGCACCAATGTGGCATCCGGGATAATGATGTAAAGTCTTTTTATTTCTTTTCTGAAAGGCCTTAATGGATTACCTTTGCCACACAAAATTAAACCTTAAATTGATACCGCACTATGAGTGTATTAGTGAATAAAAATTCAAAGATTATTGTTCAAGGATTTACAGGTAGTGAAGGCACCTTTCACGCCAGTCAAATGATTGAATATGGGACCAATGTCGTAGGAGGTGTGACCCCTGGAAAAGGGGGCCAAATACACCTTGAAAAACCTGTGTTTAATACAGTTGCCGATGCTGTAGCCGCTACAGGTGCCGATACGAGTATTATCTTTGTGCCACCAGCATTTGCTGCTGATGCCATTATGGAAGCTGCAGAAGCTGGGATTAAGGTCATCATCACCATCACCGAAGGGATACCTGTTGGTGATATGGTTAAGGCTTTTGATTATATCAAGGACCGTGATTGTCGTCTGATTGGGCCGAATTGCCCCGGAGTCATTACCCCAGGCGAGGCAAAAGTGGGTATTATGCCAGGATTTGTTTTCAAGAAGGGACGGGTAGGTATTGTTTCTAAATCAGGTACATTAACCTATGAGGCTGCTGATCAAGTCGTAAAACAAGGACTAGGTATCACCACCGCTATTGGTATCGGAGGAGATCCCATTATTGGGACTACGACAAAACAAGCTTTAGAATTACTTATTGCAGACCCAGAAACAGATGCTGTCGTTATGATTGGTGAGATTGGCGGACAATTAGAAGCAGATGCAGCCTATTGGTACCAACAAAGTGGCAGTACAAAACCAGTCATTGGATTTATCGCTGGTGAGACAGCCCCTGTCGGACGAACAATGGGCCATGCAGGTGCTATAGTTGGAGGTAGTGACGATACGGCGCAAGCCAAAAAGAAAATCATGGCCTCTTGTGGGATCCATGTGGTGGACTCTCCAGCCAAGATTGGACTGAAAGTAGCTGAGCTATTGAAATAAAATAATACCGGTAAATGGTGCGATCCTAGGTGATTTCGCCAATGTTTTTTAAATTAACGCCACAAGGTGGAACAAAATTGAAACTCATGAATTTATTGCAAAACAAGACGGCAGTTATCACAGGAGGTAGTCGAGGCATCGGCAAAGGCATCGTTGAAGTCTTCGCCAAGCAGGGCGCTAATGTGGCTTTTACCTATAACTCATCGGCAGAAACCGCAGAAGCACTGGCCGAAGAACTCAGTCATTTGGGCGTAAAGGTGAGGGCCTATAAAAGCAACGCCGCAAGTTTTGATCAATCGCAAGAACTTGTTGATCAGGTTTTGGAAGATTTTGGTTCAATTGATATATTAATTAATAATGCTGGAATTACCAAGGATAATTTGCTCATGCGGATTTCTGAGGATGACTTTGATCAAGTGATTGAGGTGAATCTCAAATCCGTTTTTAACATGACTAAGGCAGTCCAAAGAACGATGCTCAAGCAGCGTCACGGGAGCATCATTAACATGAGTTCGATCGTTGGTGTTCAGGGCAATGCAGGTCAAACTAATTATGCTGCTTCTAAAGCAGGAATTATTGGGTTTTCAAAGTCTGTGGCCCTGGAGTTAGGCTCGCGTAACATTAGATGTAATGTCATTGCTCCGGGCTTTATTGAGACCGAAATGACCGCAAAACTTGACGAAGAGACGGTAAAGTCTTGGCGCGCTGGAATTCCACTTAAACGAGGCGGAACACCAGAGGATATAGCCAATACCTGTGTTTATTTGGCGAGTGATTTGTCGTCTTATATGACCGGTCAAGTGCTGCATATTGACGGAGGAATGTATACCTAAACCAGGCTTTTTCGCCACGACCCCAATGCCTTGATGACTTCACCTGTTATATGGACTATTTTCGCACTGATCATAGCCATAACTTTGTCATTTTGGCTCTACAAAGGGACGAAATTCGATAAGCCAATAACCAGATACATCTTAATTGCCTTAAGATCTTTTTCGATTTTCATGGTTCTGCTCTTTCTGATTAACCCAGAAATCAACAACGAGGTAGTGCGTTATGAGAAACCAAAACTAGCGGTTTTAGTGGATCATTCGAAGTCTATTCGGGATTCGGTAGAAGTAAGGCAGTTGTCAGATCTCTGGCACCAGGACCTCACGTTAAATTCAAAGTTTGACGTCAGCTGGTATGCTTTTGGTGAGGAATTGCTTTTTGACGATCAAAATTTCTTTGATCAAACCGAAACAGATATTGGAGGAGCCCTTGCGCAGATAAAGTCTATCCGCATGGAGGCACCTGGGCCTGTTGTATTGATTAGCGATGGACAACAGACTTATGGCCGGGCTTATGAATATAGTCAATTGCCCTCTGAGATACCGGTTTACCCCATTTTGATTGGTGACACCCTAACTCCTTTAGATCTGGTCATTGAAAAAGTATATACTAATCACTATTCGCGAGTGGGCCAAAAATTCCCTGTTGAGCTATTGTTGGGCTATTCGGGAGGCAATAAAGCGATCCAAACAGAACTTAAAATTTCATTAGCAAAAGAGATCGTGTGGCGCAAGACAATCACTTTTTCCCCGGATCAAAGCGCTCAGTTACTCCAAATTGAATTACCGGCAAAAGCGCCGGGACAATTGATTTATCAAGTGGATTTAGGGGTGATGACTGGAGAACAAAATCTGACCAATAACCAGGCTTTTTTTGGCATCGAAGTTCTTGAGCAGTTGGAGAATATTGTTATAGTGTCCTCAGGAAAGCACCCGGATCTAGGGGCGTTGAAGCGCGCTTTAGTATCGAACGAGCAAGTCCAAGTTACTATTGTCAGCCCGGAAGAGGCTATGACCCATCAAGCCACGGCAGACTTATTGGTTTTGTACCAACCTAATAGGCGTTTTGCTCCTTTGTTGGATATCATTTTAGATCAAAAGCGCAATATGTGGTTGATCAGTGGTCCAGAAACTGATTGGTCGTTTTTGAATCAGAAGCAATCCATTTTTTCAAAAGAAACTATTGGTGTGACAGATGAAATTGCTCCAGAAGCTATTGAGGAATTTGATTTATTTACCTCCCAATGGACGCGATGGGCTGATTTGCCACCCTTGCGAACCGATATTGGTGCAATTGCAGTATCTGGTCCGCATCAGGATTTACTAAAAGCATCCATTCAGGGCAATATTTTGGACCAGCCGATAATGAGCTTTTATGAAGATACAGAGCGCCGTTGGGTCCTATTGGATGGCGTAGGGTTTTGGACCTGGCGATTAGAAGCCCACCGTCTTGAGGGGTCTTATGAATCTATAGACGCCTTTATCGGTAGTACGGCCAAATACTTATCTGTAGATCGTGCAAATGAGCGTTTGATTGTCGACCATCAACCCATATACCAACGCGCCATCGGGGCTCAGATCATGGCCCAATATTTTGATGTATCGTATCAACTCAATACCACTGCTTTATTAGAGGTGGCTATAAAGCCGGCTGATGGAGGGCGTTATGAAGAACGCCCTATGACTCTTTTGGGGCAAACTTACGTTGCGGCCTTGGACGATTTACCTGCTGGTGATTATCGCTACCGGGTGCGGGTCAAAGGGTTAGATGCGGAAAAAACAGGCTCATTCCGCATTCTGTCGATAGATCGAGAAGGAAATTCTGGGTTTGGTCAATGGTCAAAAATGGATCTGTTAGCACAGCATAACCAGGGTAAATTGTATGGTTTTGATCAAGCAGAAGCCTTGTTGCATTTTTTAAAGACACCAGAACAATTCACCCAGAAAGAAATAATTGAAACCAAAACAACTTCCCTGATTCAGTGGTATTACGCTCTATTTTTAGTAATTTTGAGCAGTGCCATCGAATGGTGGCTTAGGAAATATAACGGATACACTTAACAAATATAAATATTATGGAAAAATTACCAAAAGCGGGTATTCCCGCAATTACTTTAATTATTTTATTGGTTATCATTTTAGCCAAATCTGCTGTAACGATGGGTTCGGGTGAAGCCGGTGTATTGTACCGAACTTTTGATGGAGGGGTGGTAACTGACGAACCTGCGCTTGGCGAAGGATTTCATTTTGTAGCGCCTTGGAACAAGGTGATTATCTATGAAGTGCGCCAACAAGAACTATTCGAAAAGATGAGAGTACTCTCGTCTAATGGACTTGAAATTCAGATCGATGCTTCGGTGTGGTATAAGCCAGTCACGGAAGAGTTAGGTCGTTTGCACCAAGAGAAAGGTCAGAATTACCTAGAGCGTATTATTCAGCCGGCGATTCGCAGTGCGGCCCGTAGTGTTGTGGGACAATACACGCCAGAACAACTATATTCTTCTAAGCGAGATGCTATTCAAGAAGAAATTTACGCTGAAACCAAGAAAATCGTGGAACCACAATATGTGCAACTTAATGAGGTTTTGGTGCGTGATGTAACCCTGCCAGCGACCATTAAAGATGCAATTGAGCGTAAACTGAATCAAGAGCAGGAGTCTTTGGAATATGAATTTAGATTAGTAACGGCATCAAAAGAAGCGGAGCGTCAAATTATCGAAGCTCAAGGTAAAGCCGATGCTAACCGAATTTTAAGTGCCTCTTTGACAGATAAAATTCTAAGAGATAAGGGAATTGAAGCGACTATCAAGCTATCAGAATCAAATAACAGCAAGGTCGTTGTGATTGGCTCAGGCGAAAGTGGGTTACCCCTAATATTGGGTAATAACTAGAACCCAAAACCCATAAAGCTTTGAGGAAAGTCATTATCATTAACGGCCCCAATCTAAATCTTTTAGGAAAGAGAGAGCCAGAGGTTTATGGTACGCAGACCTTTGATAGCTATTTTGATCAACTGGCAGAAGCGTTTCCTGAACTAGAACTCTCGTATTTTCAATCTAATATAGAAGGGGTTCTTATTGATAAGCTTCACGAAGTTGGCTTTAGTTATGACGCAGTGGTGCTTAATGCTGGCGCTTACACCCATACCTCAATTGGCATTGGTGATGCGGTTAAAGGCATTGAATCTCCGGTTACCGAAGTACATATTTCAAATACCTATGCCCGAGAACCATTCCGGCATCAGTCGCATATCGCGTCCCACGCCAAAGGAATTATTATTGGCTTTGGCCTAGAGAGTTATCGGCTGGCATTACTCGCCATATAGCATTAAAAAAGCCTCCTTTTTAGGAGGCTTTTTTAATGCTATATAATTTATTGAACTCTGTCTGCTTGGGCTCTAAAGGTGAATAACCTCTCCGTAAGCCGCAGCAACCGCTTCCATAACTGCTTCACTCATGGTCGGATGCGGGTGTATGGATTTAAGGACTTCATGTCCTGTTGTTTCTAGCTTACGCGCCACAACTGCTTCTGCGATCATATCGGTAACTCCAGCGCCAATCATGTGACAGCCGAGCCATTCACCATACTTAGCGTCGAAAATAACCTTGACAAAACCATTTTTTGTCCCAGCGGCACTTGCTTTTCCACTTGCAGAGAAAGGAAATTTACCAACTTTAATGTCGTAGCCTTGTTCTTTGGCTTGTGCTTCGGTCAGACCAACACTTGCAATTTCTGGCGAGGTATAGGTGCATCCTGGGATGTTTCCGTAATCAATGGTTTCGTTTGAAAAACCAGCAATTTTTTCAACACAGGTAATGCCTTCGGCAGAAGCCACGTGCGCTAATGCAGGGCCAGGAACCACATCACCAATGGCGTAATAGCCCGGTATGTTGGTTTGGTAATAGTCATTGACCATAATTTTACCTTTGTCGGTAACGATACCGACCTCTTCCAAGCCTATGTTCTCAATATTGGCAGAAATACCTACAGCAGAAAGAACCAAGTCGGCCTCAATGATTTCGGTGCCTGTACTTGTTTTGATGGTCGCTTTGACTCCTTTGCCAGAAGTGTCCACACTTTCGAAAGAGGCATTTGTCATGACGTTGACCCCACTCTTTTTGAAAATTTTTTCAAATTCTTTTGAAATATCGACATCCTCTAAAGGCACTAAGTTGGGTAAGTACTCAACAATAGTAACTTCGGTGCCCATGCTGTTGTAGAAGTTCGAAAACTCAACACCTATGGCGCCGCTTCCAACAACAATAATTTTTTTGGGTTGCGTCTTTAGGGTCATGGCTTCACGATACCCAATGACTTTTACGCCATCTTGTTTAAGATTGGGTAGTTCTCGGGAACGAGCGCCAGTAGCCACAATGATGTGATCGGCACTATATAGGGTTCCGTCGACGTCGACTTTTTTTCCAGGCTTAAGGGTTCCATAGCCTTTGATGACGTCAATTTTATTTTTTTTCATCAAAAACTGAACACCTTTACTCATTCCATCCGCAATATTTCTGCTGCGTGAGACAACCTTTGTAAAATCCTTATCAAATTTTTCAATGGTGAGGCCGTAATCTTCTGCGTGCTTAAGGTATTCAAACACTTGTGCGCTTTTGAGCAAGGCTTTGGTCGGAATACAACCCCAGTTAAGGCATACCCCGCCCAGACTTTCTTTCTCTATTACGGCTGTTTTAAGGCCTAATTGTGAGGCTCTAATAGCGGTAACATAACCACCAGGACCAGTACCTAAAACAATGACATCGAATTTATTCATGCGGATAAGGAATTAGTTTAATTTCAGGACAAATTTACAAAATAAAACCCCTTATAAAAAGACGACGTTCCGTTTTTCTGACGCAGATTGTTAAGGTTGTTTTTTGTCAAATTTGAGCGATAGCGAATTGACGCAATAGCGTTGTTTGGTCGGTGTCGGGCCATCATCAAAAATATGGCCTAAATGCCCGCCACAAGAAGCACAAACAATTTCGGTTCGGATCATGCCGTGTGACTTATCTTTAAGGTAGTCTACTGTGTTTGTTTTGGATTGGTCAAAAGAGGGCCAGCCGCAACCACTGTCAAATTTAGCAGCACTGTCAAAAAGGGCTTGGTCACATCCGGCACAGTAGTAGGTTCCCTTGTCAAAAGTTTGATTGAGCTCACCTGTAAAAGGCCTTTCGGTCCCTTTCTGTCTTAAGACAGAATAACGATCTGCATCTAACTCCTCGAGCCATTGTTCGTCTGATTTATTTATGGGATAATGCATTAATTGGCGGGTTTAAAAACAAGGGCAACGCCATTGATACAGTGTCTCAATCCTGTTGTTTTTTTTGGACCATCGGGAAAAACATGCCCCAGGTGTCCGCCACAATTGGCGCAATGTTCCTCGGTACGGGCATAACCCAAATCATAGTCGGTGCTGAAACTTACCTGACCGTCAATACAGCGATCAAAGCTTGGCCAACCGGAACCACTATCAAATTTGGCGTTACTCTCAAAAAGAGCAGAACCACAACCGGCACAGTAATAAGTGCCCAACTGCTTATTTTCATTGAAAGGACTGCTAAATGGTGCTTCGGTAGCGGCTTCTCTAAGGACTTGAAATTCAGCAGGGCTCAATTCTGATCTCCATTGATCTGTTGTTTTATCTATGGCAAAATTTTCTGGTTTCTGCTGTTGTGCTCGTGACTGGCATCCGACAGTAATAACCATACTGACGGCCATTAAAAAGTGTCTACTGTTCATGATTTAATTACCTACAAATTCTAATTCAATGTTATTTTGAAGCTGCTCGAAGGTCATACCCGCATCAGCGAATTCCGCTGGCACGACAACCACTCGAAAAATTTGATTATCGGTCCAGCTCGGCGCCAGAACCCCTAAATTGAAATTACCATCCAGAAAAAACTTCAAATCAAAAAAGGTGTGGTTGAAAGTGTATAAAAATGTACCGCCAAAGTTGTCGAAGTATGTTGATGGAAGAGGCGTCCATATGTCTGCGCCGTTGAAGCTGCCTTCGTAGCGATAAGCCAAGATAGCATCACTCTCGAAAACTTCAATACTCAGGGGTATGGTCACGACTTGTTCGAAATTATTAGTGGCATTAAGGTCGATGTTTACTTCAAAAACTTGTCCCAGTATATTGATGCCGGGTAGGCCTTTCGGGCCTTCAGGTCCTTCGCAAGAGGTTAAAACAAGTAGACTAAAAATAAGCGTTAAAAATAATTTCATAAGATGTTTTTTCTAAGTGAATCAAAAGTCATTCCAAAAATACTCAATTCTGTGACAATTATATTTAGTCCTGAATATTTGTCTATATTTAGGCAAGCAACGTAGGTAATTGTCATTCATTTTGGTTGTGAGACCATTGAATTTATGGATATAAAATCAAGAGATTATCGCTGTAAAAAACATCAAAAATATGACTGCAGATATAAGAGGAAATAATAAATACATCAACGCATGGGCTTTCTACGATTGGGCCAATTCTGTCTATAGTTTGGTCATTGCTTCTGCGATATTTCCTATTTATTACGGGGTTTTGTTCCGTCAATCGGGCGTCGATACGGTCGCAATTTTTGGTGGGACAATCCGCAGTACGCCTTTGATCAGTTACACTACAGCGCTGGCTTTTCTTTTGGTGGCTCTAAGTTCTCCGATATTGTCTGGAATTGCGGATTATCTTGGAAATAAAAAGGCATTCTTGAAGTTCTTTTGTTATTTGGGTTCCCTGTCCTGCATGGGGCTTTACTTCTTTGACCTGGAATCGATTTATATGAGTCTTGGCTTTTATTTTTTCGGTTTGATCGGGTTTTGGGGGAGTCTGGTTTTTTACAATTCCTACTTACCTGACATTGCTTTTCCTGAGCAGCAAGATGCCGTTAGCGCCAAAGGATTTTCAATGGGCTATATCGGGAGTGTCCTTCTGCTGATTGTGAACTTAGCGATGGTGATGAAACCCGAATCATTCGGTCTGCCTGCGGATGGGCAGGGGAGTATTACGGCGATGCGCATGTCCTTTATTATGGTAGGAATTTGGTGGATGGGCTTCAGTCAATACACCTTTGCGGTTTTGCCTAAAGGCGTAACTTCTGGTAAAAAACTCACCAAGCAAGTTGTTTTTAATGGTTACAATGAGCTCAAAAAGGTTTATGACGCCTTGACACATAATTTGAGACTCAAACGCTATTTGGTCGCTTTTTTCGTCTACAGTATGGCGGTGCAAACCATTATGTTGATCGCCACTTATTTTGGTGAGCAAGAGATTTTATGGCCTGACGACACCTCAAAAACCACGGGGCTGATCTTGAGTATATTGATCATACAGATCTTGGCCATGATTGGGGCCCAGCTGACCTCAAAAGCCTCGAGTCGTTTTGGCAACATTAACACACTAATTGCCATTAACATGGTTTGGGCAGTGATGAGTGTTTATGCTTATTTTATGGAAACGCCTTATCAATTTTATGGTGCAGCGGCGATTGTCGGTTTGGTGATGGGCGGCATACAATCCTTAAGTCGATCAACGTATTCTAAGTTTCTACCAGAAACAACCGACACAACATCCTATTTTAGTTTCTATGATGTAGCCGAAAAGATTGGGATTGTGATCGGGATGCTGCTTTATGGTTTCATTGATCAACTTACGGGGAGCATGAGGAACTCCATATTGTTTTTGATTGTGTTTTTTATATCAGGGATCATTTTATTGACAAGAGTTCCCCGTAATTTAAATAAGGTTTAGACAATTTTTACTTAAGTTTGCGTTACATACCTATAGTCCTTTTATATATGAAAAAATATCGGTTTTGGAGTTTGTTAATGTTGGTAATGGCCACTTTAATAATGACCAGTTGTGATAATGAGCCCTTGGAAGGTAATTTTATTACCGAGGAAGAAGCACAAGATAACAGTGCATTTACAGCTACAGTAAATGGCGAACCGTTTTCTGCGTCCTCCACGACAGGTCAGCTGATCAACGGGGTATTATTACTAACCGGTACCGACTATTTTGGAAATATTATTTCGATGGTGATCACCAATATTGGAGTTTGCACCTTCGATTTGACTCAGGAACTTAATCCCTCAAGCTTTATCTTAGAGGCGCCAACAGAAAGCCCTTTTGAGGTTTTATCAAGTATTGGCGGTTCTGGGACTACTGTAATCGCGGCCTATGATTCCGAAAATCAAACCGTAACAGGGACGTTTAACTTTACCGCCATTCGTCAAATTAGTGATGGGGCGGGAGGAACCATTACAGAATCTGTAGTTATTTCAAACGGTATTTTACAGGAGATTCCTTTTACCTTGATAGATGGATCTCTAGATCCTTACGCATGCGACGTAACCGATCCAGGAGGAGGGTCTGGTGGATCTAATAATCAAGACCCAGACAACACCTTTTTTGCCTTAGTTGATGGTGAAGAATTTGTGGACATTTCTTTTGTCTCTGAGGTATTGATGATCGGAAGTGATGAAGTCGTTAAGTTAACCGCGACAACACAAACTTTGGAACGCGTTCAATTGTTTATTCCTATAAATATTGGTACTGGCACCTTTACGTTTTCACCTATTTTTAACGGTTCCAACCTTTTTGCATCATACACGGATAGCGATGGAACCGAAAGTTTAACCTCGCTCGAGGGGAGTATTACTTTTCAAGAATACGGCATCATTACGGGTAAAATGACGGCTTCTTTCGCTTTTACCGGGACAGATCCTATAGGCATCAATATAGAAGAAGTGATGGTGAGCGAAGGAACCTTTACCATGGATTATTTACCAGAATCGGGTATTGCTGAAAATACACTTACGGCAGTTGTAGATGGTGTATCATATACGCCCAGTTCCATGCAGGTGCTGCTCAATCCACAAATGGACACAACCTATGTTGAAATCATTACAGTTAATGATGAGACCAATCAAGCTATATCGCTTAGCTTCCCGATAGATATTATGCCGGGAACATACGATATGAGTGCTGTCGTTGAATTGGGTACAGAAGCTGTAGGGACCTATAATCCTGCTATTGGTGATGCGATCCTTTACAGGTCTCAACCGGGCACCTTGACCATTACCAGTTATCAATTCGACAATGGGGTGATTGAAGGACAATTTAGCTTTACAGCGTTCGATCCCAATGGAGTGGGCGGCGACGTCTATGAAATTACAGAAGGCTTTTTCACGCTGACACTACCGTAATTATCGGTTCGTCTAAAGATTTTGAAACCGGCCAAATGGCCGGTTTTTTTATGAAGATTTTAGCCGTATGACTTATTGGAGCATCGCTATTAAGTGTAATGGCTCATTATATCAGGATGGCACAACTCTTGATTTATGCTGATGCGAAGATATGTGCTTTAATGCTTTCAAACGGCTAAAGAGCTTGTTCTAAGGAACTAAGAAAAAAACAACAGTTGTATTTGTCAACAATTACTGTGACATTATGACGCAATATAGTTTTATGTCAAAAACCAAACTCATCAACATAGACAGTTTGTCATTTCAAGAAATTAACGAGGATGCGGAGTACATTCCATTGTTAAGTGCCGAAGATGAAAAAGCTATGTCAACGGAAGACTTGCCAGATTCACTGCCTATTTTGCCATTAAAAAATACCGTGTTGTTTCCTGGTGTGGTGATCCCAATTACAGCGGGACGTGATAAATCGATCAAACTCATCAACGAGACCAATCAGGGCAACAAAATTATTGGGGTGGTGTCTCAAAGAGATGAGTCTCAAGAAAACCCAGACCCAAAGGACTTGCATCAAGTGGGAACTGTGGCCCAAATTCTGCGCGTGCTCAAGATGCCTGACGGGAATACGACCGTTATCATTCAAGGAAAAAAACGTTTCGAAATTGATCATTTTACGACGACCGAACCTTATCTCAAAGCCTCAATTAAAGAGGTAGAAGAAACGCGCCCCGACGAAAAGAATAAAGAGTTTGGGGCTATTATTGAGTCCATCAGGGAGTTGTCTATTGAAATCATCAAGGATAGTCCCAACATCCCTTCGGACGCAGCTTTTGCTATAAAGAATATTGAAAGCACCTCCTTTTTGATCAATTTTGTTTGTTCGAACATGAACATTACGGTCCAGGAGAAGCAACGCTTGTTGGAAATAAATGACCTTAAAGAGCGGGCTTTAGAAACACTCAAGTTTTTGAACGTTGAGCTCCAGAAGTTGTCCCTTAAGATGGACATCCAATCTAAGGTAGAGAGCGATATGTCGCAACAGCAGCGCGAGTATTTTTTGCAGCAGCAAATGAAAACCATTCAAGAAGAATTAGGCGGTACATCCTATGAAGCAGAAATCGAGGAGATGCGCGTCAAGGGACGTGACAAAAAATGGAGCAAGGAGGTACAGACGCATTTTGACAAGGAATTAACGAAACTTCAGCGCATGAATCCTCAAGTGGCTGAATTTAGTATTCAGCGCAATTATTTGGATTTAATGTTAGAGCTGCCTTGGCAAGAATTTAGCAAAGACCTGTTTGACCTGAAACGTGCCCAAAAAATATTGGATCGCGATCACTATGGTCTTGATGAAGTTAAAAAACGAATCATTGAGCATTTGGCGGTATTGAAATTAAGAAACGACATGAAGTCACCGATCCTATGTTTTTATGGACCTCCTGGAGTGGGTAAGACTTCTTTAGGTAAATCTATTGCTGAGGCTTTGGGACGTCAATATGTCCGGATGTCTTTAGGCGGTTTAAGAGATGAGGCAGAAATTCGGGGCCACCGCAAGACCTACATCGGTGCGATGCCTGGGCGTGTGATTCAGAATGTCAAAAAGGCAGCGAAAGGCAATCCTGTATTTGTTTTGGATGAAATTGATAAGCTGTCTGTGGGAAGCCAAGGCGACCCTTCCTCCGCAATGCTCGAGGTGCTCGATCCAGAGCAAAACAGTGCTTTTTATGATAACTACTTGGAGCTAGGTTATGATTTGTCAAGAGTTATGTTTATTGCGACATCTAATAGCCTTGGAACGATTCAACCTGCATTACTTGATCGCATGGAGATCATTGAAGTTTCGGGTTATACTATTGAAGAAAAAGTTGAGATTGCAAAGAGGCACTTACTGCCTAAGCAAATGAAAGAACATGGATTAAAGAGCGATCAGCTCAAGATACGCAAGAAGCAACTCGAGTATATTGTCGAGGGTTATACACGTGAAAGTGGCGTAAGAAGCTTAGAGAAAAAAATCGCCAAGATGGTGCGCTATGCTGCGATGAATATTGCTATGGAGCAGGACTACGAGATCAATGTCACCAATGAGATCATCGAGAAAGTGCTTGGTGCGCCTAGACTTGAACGACATAAATATGAAAACAACGATGTGGCCGGTGTGGTTACTGGATTGGCATGGACCCGAGTAGGTGGGGATATTTTATTTATTGAATCTGCAATTTCCAAGGGTAAAGGCTTGTTGACCATGACAGGAAACCTGGGGACAGTAATGAAGGAATCCGCCACGATTGCTCTGGAGTTTATCAAATCTCATGCAGAGGGGCTTAACATCGATCCAGAGGTGTTCAAAACACACAACATCCACATTCATGTTCCCGAGGGAGCAACCCCAAAGGATGGCCCCAGTGCAGGAATCACAATGCTGACGTCTTTGGTGTCTTTATTTACCCAAAGAAAAGTAAAACGCAGTTTGGCCATGACGGGTGAAATCACCTTGCGTGGAAAAGTTTTGCCTGTTGGTGGGATTAAAGAAAAAATATTGGCCGCCAAAAGAGCACGCATCAAAGAAATTATTTTATCCAAGGAAAATCGTAAAGACATTATTGAGATTCCTGAGAAATATGTGACCGGTTTAACCTTCCACTACGTATCTGATATGATGGAAGTCGTTGACTTAGCCATAACCCCTCAAAAAGTAAAGCGCGCAAAAGTACTGTGGTAAATATTCACCGGGGATTGTCTTTCATTTAGAAGCAAAATAAAGTATCATTGTAGTCGTTATGGATACCAGAAACTCCTCTTTATAGCTTATGGTTGTTCGACCGCTCACTTTTATTTGTTTGCTATTTGCCTTGGCTGTGCAGGGACAGGTTGGAGGAAACGCAGCCTATCAATTTCTGAATCTAGGAAGTGCACCACGTCAGGTAGCCCTTGGAGGCAAAGTCATCACTAATTTTGACTACGATCCTACCCAAGCTTTCTTTAATCCAGCGACCATAAACCCGGCGATGGATAATCAGTTGGCCTTAACCATCAACAATTATATTGGTGATGTCTCTTACGGCACAGCCAGTTATGCCTATCTCTATGACCGCAGAACTCAGGTGTTCCATACTGGGGTAACCTATATTAATTATGGTTCGTTTGAGGGTTATGATGCCCAGGGCAATCCCACCAATAGCTTTAGCGGGGGCGAATTAGCTGTTTCTTTTGGACACGCCAAAAACATCCCGTTCAGCAACTTTTATGTGGGCGCCAATGTTAAGTTTATTTCCTCAACACTCGAACAATACAATTCTACTGGTGTCGCTATCGATGCAGGCCTACTTTATCGTGACCAGGATACCGGGCTTCATTTGGGGCTAGTGGCACGCAATTTTGGCGCGCAATTGGATCCATATGACATTACCGCAGAACGACTGCCATTCGAAATCATTTTTGGTGCTTCTCAAGATTTGGATAACATTCCTGTACGCTGGCATCTTACCTTGGAACATATGGAAAACTGGAAGTTGGCCTTTGCCAATCCAAATCGCGATGAAATTGATTTAGAGGGCAATGCGACCAAAGAAAATATTACAATAGTGGATGAATTGTTCAGACACCTTATTGTGGGGGTTGAATTGTTTCCTGAGAAAGGATTTAATCTGCGCTTGGGGTATAATTTTAGACGCGGCGAAGAACTCAGAATTGTCGATCAGCGAAGTTTTGCAGGATTAAGTGCTGGATTTGGCATCAAGCTTAATAAATTGCGCTTGAGTTATGCATACAGTAAATACAATAGTGCAGCCGCATCTAGCTTTTTCGGCTTAAACATGAATCTTCAGTAATGAAAACAATAACCATAGCCATCGACGGCCATTCTTCTACGGGTAAAAGCACTGTGGCTAAAGCCTTGGCCCAACATCTGGGATATGTTTACATAGATTCCGGTGCGATGTACCGTACCATTACACTTTATGCAGTTGAAAACAATTTGTTTGTTGGCGATACCATAGATCAATCGGCACTTATCAGCTTGTTGCCTATTATTAATGTTGCTTTCCTTAAAGATGACAAGGGGCAGGACGTGCCGCACCTCAATGGCCGAAATTGTGCCCATGAAATTCGCCAAATGCATATTTCAGAGCGGGTGAGTCAAGTGGCCGCGATCCCGCAAGTGCGCGAAAAAATGGTTGGGATGCAGCGCGGGTTTCAGTCCCAAGGAGGCGTGGTCATGGATGGTCGCGATATTGGGTCTGTGGTTTTTCCTCAAGCCGATTTAAAATTATTCATGACGGCTTCTGCAGAAGTCCGCGCGGAACGCCGTTATCTGGAAATGCAACAATCAGATCCTGCAGTGACCTATGCGCAGGTCTACGACAATGTTGTTGCGCGCGACACAATGGATTCTTCAAGAGCAGTCTCGCCTTTAATTGTTGCCGAAGGTGCAGTGGTTATTGATAATAGTGAGATGAATCAGTCCGATCAATTTCAAATGATATTGCAATTGGCACAAGATCGAATCTACAATAGAATTTAGTATTTTTTGGTGACTTATGTGGTGTGTTCTAAGGTCAGTTTTAGCTCAATTTTAGAGCCTGAGGAATAAAATCATTCATACTTCAATTATTTTTTTGAAAATACAATCAATTGGCCTATTTTTGCCATCCTTTTTGGCAGCTATATGAAAGCAAAAAGGTGAATTATTTTCAAACCCTTCTGTGGTTTGTGCTGCTAACTTTCATGCAAAACGCAGGATACAATACGTGAAGACGCTCTGAATAAAGGGAGTCAACACAGAACTACAAATGGCTGAAGAAGCAAAAAACGACGCTGTAGAAGCTCAAGAAACTACAGCAGCACCCGTACAACAAGAGGTTGTGGAGCAGGTGCAAAACCCAGAACAATTTCTAAAAGATTTTAATTGGCACAACTACGAAGAGGGTATTGACTCTGTTGATGAAGGCCAATTGCAAGAATTCGAAAAGCTTGTTGCCAAGAATTTTGTCGACACGTTAAATGACGAAGTGGTTGATGGTTTGGTTGTTCACATGACTGACCGTGATGCGATTATCGACATTAATGCAAAAAGTGAGGGTGTTATTTCCCTAAACGAATTCCGTTACAATCCAAATCTTAAGGTTGGAGATAAAGTTGAAGTTTTGATTGATGTGCGTGAAGACGCTACAGGTCAACTGATTTTGTCACACCGTAAAGCGAGAACCATCAAAGCATGGGATCGCGTAAATACGGCCCATGACGAAGGAACTGTGGTCAATGGATTCGTAAAATGCCGTACAAAAGGTGGTATGATTGTGGATGTTTTTGGCATCGAGGCGTTCCTTCCAGGATCGCAAATTGATGTGAAACCAATCCGTGATTACGATATATATGTGGGTAAAACCATGGAATTCAAAGTGGTTAAAATCAACCACGAATTCAAAAACGTTGTTGTTTCGCACAAAGCCTTAATTGAGGCCGATATCGAAGAACAGAAAAAAGAAATCATTGGCCAGTTAGAAAAAGGACAGGTCCTCGAGGGTATTGTTAAAAACATTACGTCCTACGGGGTGTTTGTTGATTTAGGTGGCGTAGATGGTTTAGTGCATATTACAGACTTGTCTTGGTCCCGAATCAATCACCCAAGTGAAATCGTTGATCTTGACCAGAAGCTGAACGTTGTTATTCTTGATTTTGATGAAGATAAAACACGTATCCAGCTTGGATTGAAGCAGTTAAGTGCTCACCCATGGGAAGCTTTAGGTGATGAGTTAAAAATTGGTGACAAAGTCAAAGGTAAGGTAGTTGTTATTGCAGACTACGGTGCGTTTGTTGAAGTGGCTGAAGGTGTTGAAGGACTTGTTCATGTGAGTGAAATGTCTTGGTCGACGCATTTACGCAGTGCACAGGATTTCGTCAAAGTAGGCGATCAAGTGGAAGCAGTTGTATTGACTTTGGATCGTGAAGAGCGCAAAATGTCGTTAGGTATTAAGCAATTGACACCAGATCCATGGACTGATATTACCTCGAAATACCCTGTAGGTTCTAAACACAATGGTATCGTTCGTAACTTCACAAACTTTGGTGTATTCGTTGAACTAGAAGAAGGTATTGATGGATTGATTTATATCAGTGACCTTTCTTGGACCAAAAAAGTAAAACACCCAAGTGAGTTTACAGCCATTAGCGAAACACTCGATGTTGTTGTTCTTGAATTAGATGTTGAAGGACGTAAATTAAGTTTAGGTCATAAGCAAACTATGGATAACCCATGGGATAAATATGAAGCTGAATTTGGTTTAGGAACTAAGCATACGGCCAAAATTGATGAAATAGTTGATAAAGGGGCCGTTATTAACTTCAATGATGACATTAGTGCTTTTGTGCCTAAGCGTCATTTAGAGAAAGAAGACGGAACACACCTTAATCAAGGTGAAGAAGCTGAATTTGTTATTATCGAATTCAACAAAGACTTCAAAAAAGTCGTTGCGTCACACATGTCTATTCATAAAGAAGAAGAAGCGAAAATTGTGAAAAAAGCGGCTAAAGTCGCTGCTAAGCAAGCAGAAGAGTCAAAACCAACTTTAGGTGATGCCAATTCTATGCTTCAGGATTTGAAGGATAAGATGGAAGGAAAGGGTAACTAACCCCGTCCTTTTAACATCCAAATTTGTAACCAATGCCTCTCGCTTAGCGGGGGGCATTGGTTTTTATTATATACTGATTTAGAAGTATTTAGGACCGACTCTTCTCTCAAGCAGTTTTGCCGGTCAACCAGAATATTGTATGCTTTAGGCCTATAAATTCATTAAAATCACTTAAATTTGACTCCTGAATTATATTCAGACTTTCTCTATGAGCCAAAAAGTGCTATTAAACGCTACTGAAATCCAGATCGCTCTACATCGTTTGGCTTGTCAATTAATTGAAAATCACACTAATTTTGTTCATACCGTACTCATTGGGATACAACCCAGAGGAGTGTATTTAGCGGAACGTCTCAAAACGTTACTCTTAGAGCATTATAACATCCCCCAAGTACAATTAGGTTATCTAGACATCACGTTTTATCGTGATGACTTTAGACGCTCAACAAAGCCGTTGGAGGCCAACAAAACACAAATTGATTTTATTGTAGAAGACAAAAAAGTCGTATTAATTGACGATGTATTATATACCGGGCGAAGTATCCGCTCTGCCTTAACGGCAATTCAGAGCTTTGGACGCCCACAGGAAATAGAATTACTAACCTTAATTGACCGACGCTTTAGTCGTCATTTGCCCATTCAGCCCGATTATCGAGGACGTCAAGTCGACGCGATAAATGGCGAGCGCGTTTTGGTACGCTGGAATGAGCAGGACGGAGAAGATGCGGTTTATTTAGTTGAAAACTAGCATGAAGGAATTAAGTGTAGATCACTTATTGGGTATCAAGTACATCACCGAGGGCGACATTCAGCTTATTTTTGAAACTGCCGATCGTTTTAAAGAGGTCATCAACCGGCCCATCAAGAAGGTGCCTTCCTTGCGTGACATTACTATTGCCAATTTATTTTTTGAAAACAGTACCCGTACACGGTTGTCTTTTGAATTGGCAGAAAAGCGGTTGTCTGCAGATGTGGTTAATTTCTCTGCAGCGAGCTCATCTGTCAAAAAGGGGGAGACCTTAATTGATACCGTTAATAATATTTTGGCCATGAAAGTGGACATGGTGGTCATGCGCCATCCTAACCCTGGAGCCAGTTTGTTTCTGTCTAAACACGTCAAAGCCCGAATCATTAATGCAGGTGACGGTGCTCACGAACACCCCACACAGGCCTTGTTAGATGCTTATTCAATCCGAGAAAACTTGGGAGATGTCGCCGGGAAGAAAGTAGTGATTGTTGGTGATATATTACACTCACGTGTGGCACTATCTAATATTTTCGCCCTGCAAAAACTTGGCGCAGAAGTTAAGGTGTGTGGCCCGAAAACTCTTATTCCAAAACATATCGAAAGTTTGGGTGTGTCTGTAGAAACTGATTTACAATCTGCTATTAAGTGGTGTGATGTAGCCAATATGCTCCGGGTACAGAACGAGCGTATGGACATGAGTTACTTTCCCACAATACGGGAGTATACCCAGCAATATGGGTTGACCAAGGCACACTTGGATGCTTTGGATAAAAAAATTCTTGTCATGCACCCAGGACCTATTAATCGTGGTGTGGAAATTACCAGCGCAGTGGCTGATAGTGCACAAGCCATTATTCTAGATCAAGTTGAAAATGGTGTGGCGATCCGCATGGCCATTATTTATTTATTGGCATCAAAAATCGCTTAAAATGTCAATTCAATCCCATAAATCCTATGAGCTGGTTGTTGCTGCGGACGATAACATGTCGGCACTGCCCCAAATACTGATAAATCGTTTAAAGGGGTCAGAATTGCGGCATATGATCATTGATTTTTCAGACGTTACGCAATTGAGCATGACACAAATAAATGGGTTTGTGGACCTGACAAATGGGTTTGCTGCAGCAAAGAAATCTTTGGTTATGGTGGTACCGCAGCTCAATCTAACGGAGCTGGAAAACACCATCTCTATGGCCCCCACCCTGTTAGAGGCAGAAGATGTCATCCAAATGGAAGAGATGGCGCGTGATTTGGGCTTCTGATCACTATATTTAAGACCCAAGGCGACACGATTGGGCACAGCAACAAGAGCATATGATGGGTTTAGAATTAACAATATTAGGGTGTCACTCGGCATCACCTCGAGCTGAAGCAAGGCCTACGGCTCAGTTGCTCGATATTTCAGGGCATTTGTTTTTGATTGATTGTGGTGAAGGAACTCAAGTGGCTCTGCGCCAACATAGAATCAAGTTTGCCCGTATCAAGCATATTTTCATATCGCATTTACATGGTGATCATTATTTTGGTCTGATTGGATTGATTTCGACCTTAAGATTACTTGGTCGTGAAGAGCCGCTTCATATTTATGGCCCTAAAGGCCTTAAGGAAATCATCACCCTTCAGTTAAGACTAGGTAAATCCTGGACTAACTTCCCTTTGTTATTTCAGGAACTTAATGACAGAACTTCTGTTATGGTTTATGAAGATGATGCGATAACGGTAGAAACCCTCCCTTTGGATCACAGGGTATACACCAATGGATTTTTATTTAAAGCAAAACCAGGAGAGCGTATTCTGAATCGTGAAGCCGCAGAAAAGGCAGGTATTAGTCCAGCGTATTATAAAAAGCTGAAACAGGGTTATAATGTCCCTAATGAGCAAGGAGCGCAAGTAGATTACCAAGAAGTAACCAACCAATGCAGAGTGCCTGTCAGTTATGCCTATTGCAGTGATACCGCATACTTGCCCAGTCTGGCCGATTTGATCAAAGGGGTGAGCGTTTTATATCACGAGAGCACGTTTTTGAATGCCCAACAAGATTTATGCGACAGGACCAAGCACAGCACGGCCCAACAAGCTGCTCTAATTGCTAAAGAAGCGCAAGCACGCTTTTTGATTTTAGGTCATTATTCGGGTCGCTATGCAGATGTTACTCAATTTCGTGATGAAGCATTGACGTACTTTGATCAGGTCTATTTGGCCGAAGATGGACGGTGTTTTAACTTGCCATTTGGAGATGCCAATGGATTAACGCAAATTTAATGGCTACAGGTCTTTACTCTAGAATTTCTCGTAAATTGCAGCACAATTAATCATGGGATGAGTCATAAACTCCACGAGCACAGAAAATCATATCAAAAAGGCATGCTGACCAAAGATCAGGCTGCTGCGGACCCTGTAGCGCAATTTGGATTGTGGTTTGAGCAGGTGACCCAGGCCAGTGGCATAGAGGAGGTCAATGCGATGACACTTTCTACCGTAGATCAGCAGGGCTATCCAAGAGGCCGTGTGGTCCTTTTAAAGCATTTTGATGTACGTGGTTTTCAATTTTTCACTAATTATGCGAGTCAAAAGGGACTGGCGATTGCTGCCAACCCCCAAGTGTCCTTAAGTTTTTTTTGGCCCAATTTGGAACGTCAGGTGCATATTAAAGGCAAGGCCGAGAAATTATCTCAAGAAGAATCACAGGCCTATTTTGCGGTACGCCCCAAGGGAAGTCAAATCGGCGCTATGGCCAGTCCCCAGAGTCAGGTTGTGGAAAGTAGAGCGTTTTTAGAGCAGACCTTAAGTCGACTCGAACAACAATACCAGAGTGATCCAGTGCCCAAGCCCGATAATTGGGGCGGGTATTTGGTCAAGCCTATTGAATTTGAATTTTGGCAAGGAAGAGAAAATCGTTTGCACGATCGTCTTCGCTATACTGCTGTTAACGATAAATGGACTATAGAGCGTCTTGCTCCTTAAGATGAGATGTAGATTTAATGAAAACACTCTATTTTTTACGTCACGCCAAGTCCTCATGGGCGACAGATCAACCCGATCACCTAAGGCCTTTAAAGGAGCGTGGTCGCTTAGATGCTCGGATATTGTCCCGTTATGTGGCAACGCAATATAAAGCGCCTGAATTGGTCTTAAACAGTGATGCCACAAGAGCAATCCAAACTGGTGTTTTTTTTCATGACGCTTTTGGGCTCAAACAGGAGCAGATCAAAATGATGCACCAGATGTACGATTTTAGTGGAGAGCAGGTGCTTTATCTGATTAAGAATTTACCCGAGAATGTATCTCGTGTTTTATTGGTGGGCCATAATCATGCCTTTACCGCATTAGTCAATATGCTTGGTGATCTAAAAATCGACAATTTACCCACTTGTGGTTTCGTGCATATTGACTTTACATGCAATCAGTGGAAGGATGTGCGCAGAGGGCACACCAAAAACAAAGTATTCCCAATAGAGTTTAAACCATGAGTCCAGAGCCAAAAAAACAATATGACCGCTACATTAACCGTGATTTAAGCTGGTTAAAGTTCAATGCACGTGTCCTTCAAGAGGCCAATGATGCATCAGTACCTTTGATTGAACGCTTGCGGTTTTTGGGTATTTTCTCTAATAACTTGGACGAATTTTTTAAAGTTCGTTATGCTGCGATCAAAAGGATTGTTGATGCCGGCAAAGTCGGCCGTAGCGAATTAGGAGGGATGTCTGCTATTGAACTCCAAGAGTCCATCACTCAAACCGTAATCGCCCAACAACAGCAGAGTTTGGATATCTTAGGGGCCATAGAGCATGAACTGGCCAAAGAAGGGGTCCACGTGATTAACGAGACACAAATTACACCAGCCCAGAGCGAATTTATTATTGATTACTTTTTGCGTGAGGTCAGTCCGGCTTTGGTCACAATTATCTTGAGTGAGTTGGATACTTTTCCTGCATTAAAGGACAGCGCAGCTTATCTAGCGGTGCGCATTGTGATGAGTCCAGAGGACACTAACTTTAAGGAAAAAGTCAATTATGCCTTGATAGAATTACCCGAAGGAATTGATCGTTTTGTCCCGCTGCCCGAAGAAAACGGGCAAAAATACATCATACTTTTAGATGACCTTATTCGCCATTGCTTCGACATTATTTTTAGCATTTTTGATTATGAATCTATAACAGCGCATATGATTAAAATCACCCGTGATGCTGAGCTAGATATCGATTCAGATTTGAGCCGGAGTTTCTTGGAAAAAATATCCAAGAGTGTGGCCAAGCGGAGTTCAGGAGATCCTGTTCGTTTTGTCTATGACCGAACCATTGCCCCTGAGACCTTGCATTTTTTGATGGAAAAAATGAATATCAATAGTACTGACAGCATTATTCCCGGTGGCCGTTACCACAACCGCCGAGATTATATGAAATTCCCGAGTTTAGGACGAGCCGATTTACTCTACCAGACGAAGAGACCATTACCTATCTCTGGCATGAGCTTCGAAGGAAGCTTATTGGCGAAAATTGCAAAAAAGGACTACCTACTGCACGCACCATACCAAACCTTTCGCTATGTGGTCAAATTTTTGCGTGAATCTGCCTTAGATCCCAAGGTACAATCGATCAAAATCACGATTTATCGCTTGGCAGAAGTCTCGCATATCGCCAGCTCATTGATCAATGCAGCAAAAAACGGCAAAGATGTTTTGGTGCAGATCGAATTAAGGGCACGTTTTGACGAGGCAGCCAACATTCACTATGCAGAGCAAATGCAAAATGAAGGTGTGCGGCTTATTTTTGGTGTTAAGGGCCTTAAGGTTCATTGTAAGGCCTGTGTTATTGAACGTTTAGAAGGTGATAAAATCAAACGCTATTCCTTTATCAGCACTGGAAATTTCAATGAGACGACGGCTAAAATATACACGGATTACACTTTGTTTACCGCCAATGATGACATTGGCAAAGACATCAACAAAGTCTTTAATTTCTTCGATGTCAATTACCGAATGAAGACCTATAAACACTTGGTGGTTTCACCACATTACACCCGAGATGTTTGGAGTGAATTGATAGACCATGAAATAGCAAACCATCAACGGGGATTGTCTAGTGGTATAAAACTCAAGCTCAATAGTCTATCAGATCACCGTATTATTGAAAAACTCTACCATGCCAGTCAGCAAGGGGTCTCAATTCAAATTGTGGTTCGTGGTATCTGTTGCCTCATACCCGGGGTCAAAGGGATGAGTGAGCATATTGAGGTCATTAGTGTAGTAGATAAATTCTTAGAACATACGCGTTTGTATATCTTTGAAAATGGCGGATCGCCAAAGGTTTATATTTCTTCGGCAGA
>Ga0209652_1000522_pt1 | contig 32771 bp, 28 predicted proteins | sample SaaInl74LU_5_DNA_FD_184641 | JGI IMG/M metagenome (GOLD analysis project Ga0209652, IMG submission 184641) | Marine microbial communities from expanding oxygen minimum zones in the Saanich Inlet - ESP_74LU_5_DNA (SPAdes) (version 2) | ecosystem: Environmental > Aquatic > Marine > Intertidal zone... | reverse complement strand
TGAGCCCCGGTGTAGTGGCGAATGACCTCGGACAGGCTGCGGGCCCCGATCACTTCGGCTGATCCGACCCACGCTGCCTCAGCCCCGCAGGCGCTGGGGCAAAGCAACATCCGTTCATGTTGTGCGGCGGTCATTGCGGCAGGGAGGGCGCCGATCACCGGAACAAGGCTCCCGTCGAGCGACAGTTCTCCCAAGGCAACAGTCCGTGACGCGTCCTCATGCGGTATGATTTCGAGGGCGGCAAGCAGGGCGACAGCAATCGGCAGGTCGAAGTGCGACCCTTCCTTGGGCAGGTCTGCTGGCGACAGATTTACCGTAATCCGTTTCGAGGGAAGGGCGATCGACATGGTCGTCAAAGCGGCGCGGACTCTTTCGCGCGCCTCCGAGACGGCCTTGTCGGCGAGTCCGACGATAGCGAAGGACGGAATGCCCGGCGTGACCGCGCATTGAACCTCAACCAACCGGGCCTCGACCCCTTCGAAGGCTACCGTATATGATGTCGCGACCACCCGGCCCACCCCTGCAAAGTTGGTTAATGCTAGAAGGGATTGGTTTACGGATGGTTAAGGCCTTGGACGTTTGACTGTATCGCCTCAACCTCAAAGCAGTTTGAGAAAGGCCGGCCATGCACCGGGGTCCGCCACCGTCTTGTCCCGGCAGAACGCATTGCAGAAGCCGAAGACCCGGCCATTCATCTCCAACAGGTGCGTGACCGGTTTGCCCGAATAGGGGCAGGCCGCATTTTCCGGCTCACCCAATTCGATGGCCCGGGCGGGAAGGGGCACTGGTCCCGGCCAGGCTCCGGTCTCCCATGGTCGGGCGTAGATGGGCTGATCCGGCAGGTCTACCAGGCCCATGGCCCGCCAGCGTCTGAAGGATGAGTGTCCCAAATGGGCGGCGACATAGGCCAGTCCGCTTTGGCTGACCGGTAGGTTGTAGCCTGCGATCCGGGCCGCGATGGGCGCATAAAAGGCATCCGCCGCGCTGTAGTCGCCGCAAAGCCAAGGTCCCTTGGACCCGGTGGTGTCGCGCGCCCAGTCCCAGATCTGGCAAAGTCGTGCCAGATCATCGAGAACCGCCTGAGGCGGGGCACAGTCCAGATAGCTGACCCGTAGGTTCATCGGGCAATGGCTTCGGAGTGCGCCGAAACCGGAATGCATTTCTGCTGCTAGGACGCGGGCGGTTGCCCGTGCCGCCGGAGCGCTGGGCCAAAGACCTGCGTCGGGGTGGCGCGAGGCCAGTTCCTCGGCAATGGCCAGGCTTTCCGGAATCACCGTCCCTTCCGGGGTCCGCAACGTGGGGGCTGTCCGGGCGGGCACATAGTCCCGCAGCATGATGCCCAGTTCATCCGAGTATAGCCGGGCCAGATGGGTCTGCACCGGAAGGCCAAAGGCATCAAACAATAGCCAGCCGCGCAAGCTCCAGCTTGAATAAGCGCGATCACCGATGACAAGGTCGTAGGGCATTGCAGGCTCCGGGTTCAGGTCAGGGCAGATTGCCCCGTTGGCTCCGAATGGAAAAGCGACGATTTGTGCGGGGGCTCATCAGGGACGATGATTGATGACCTCGGCGCCCCAGCCGTCTGGTCCGGTGTGCAGACAGGTCACGGAAAGATTGTCGATCCGGTGGGCAAACACCTCTAGCGCCGTCACCCCAAGCGCCCTTTGGACCTGCGTCAGGATGGCACCGAAATGACAAACCACGATCAGGTCAGACGCCGCCGTGCTCAGGTGGTCATCGACCCCTTGTCCAACCCGTGATGTAAGGCTGTCCCAACTTTCGCCACCGGGTGGGGCGACGGTTCCCGGTTGGTCCCAGAAGGCGCGGATCAGGTCCGGGTCTTCTGCCTCAACCTCGGCATGGTCGCGCATTTCCCAGTCGCCAAAATGGATCTCGCGCAAGCGGTTGTCATGAGGGTGGCGATAGCGGCCATCGGCAATCGCATCTGCCGTCGCAATCGCTCGACTTAGGTCGGACGAAACGACTGGCGCGTCTGGCAGGTACAGCGACAGTCGGTTCAAGGCGGCATGATCCGAAAGATCGGCGGGCAGATCGGTCCAGCCGACCATGCCCTTTGCGTGGGTGGGGCCATGCCGAACAAGCCAAAGACGTGTCACGGCAGCACCCCTTTCAGCACCATGGGCAGGCCCGCCATGACGGCGATGACCGTATCGGCCTGACTGGCGAGGCGCTGGTTCAGCTTGCCCTGCGCATTGCGGAATTTACGGGCGAGGGCGTTTTCCGGCACAATCCCCGCGCCGACTTCGTTGGACACGATAATGACCGGGGCAGGGCAACGGGCGACCGCCTCCAGAAGGTCGGCTTCTGCCGCAGCGGCGTCTGCCTCGCCCAGAATGACGTTGGTCAGCCATAGTGTTGCGCAGTCGATCAGGACCGCTTCGCCGCGACAGACGGTGGACAGGGCGCTTGCCAGATTGACGGGTTCTTCGACCGTGCGCCATGCTGTTCCACGGTCTTCCTTGTGAAGGTCGATCTTGGCCTGCATCTCGCTGTCAAAGGCCTGAGCGGTGGCGATGTAGACAGGCTTCAGTCCGCTGGAAAGGACCAGCCGTTCCGCGAATGCCGTCTTGCCCGAGGCCGCGCCGCCTAGAACGAATGTGAAACTCTGCAATGGCATTAAGTCATCTTTCTTTGATCCGACCCGATTAAGCGAACGTAAACCTTCGTGACAAGCATGTAGAGCGTGACCAACACGATAACAGGGGGTACTTTCTAATGGCGCTAGACGGATTTTCCGATCAAACGATGTCTCGCAAGGCGATGAAGGCAGAGCTCCTCGATGCCGAGACAGAGCTGAGACTGGCCTATGCCTGGCGGGACGAGCGTGATGAGCAGGCGCTGCACCGCCTGATCACGGCCTATATGCGGCTTGCCATTTCGATGGCTTCCAAGTTCCGCCGTTACGGCGCGCCGATGAATGATCTGATACAGGAAGCGTCGCTGGGCCTGATGAAAGCGGCTGACAAATTTGACCCCGACCGGGGCGTTCGTTTTTCGACCTATGCCGTATGGTGGATCAAGGCGTCGATCCAGGATTATGTGATGCGCAACTGGTCGATGGTCCGGACCGGGTCGACCTCGTCGCAAAAGTCGCTTTTTTTCAACATGCGCCGCGTTCAGGCCCGGTTGGAACGGGAGGCCGCCGCCGAAGGCAAGACTTTGGAAGGGCACGAATTGCGCCGCATGATCGCCGAGGAAGTTGGCGTGCCGTTGCATGACGTCGAGATGATGGAAGGCCGCCTGTCCGGATCGGACTACTCGCTCAACGCGACCCAATCGGCCGAAGATGAGGGGCGCGAGTGGATCGAGGCACTGGAAGACGATTCCATGCAGGCCGACGAACGTGTCGAGAATTCGCATGACACCGAAACCCTGCGCCACTGGCTGCTGAGCGCGCTGTCCAACCTGAACGAGCGTGAGCGGTTCATCGTACGTGAACGCAAGCTGCGCGAAGATCCCCGCACTCTGGAAAGCCTCGGTGATGAGCTGGGCCTCTCAAAAGAGCGGGTTCGCCAGCTTGAGGCCGCAGCCTTTGGTAAGATGCGCAAAAGCCTTGAGAACCAAAGCCGGGAAGTGTTGAACTTCCTCGCATGAGACCTGCATTGATCGCCGCCGCGGTCTGGGCCGCGTCGGCGCCATCGGCTTGGGCGCAAACGCTACCAGCCGCGGAAATTTATGTGTTGGGCGAGGTTCATGACAACCCCGCCCATCATGACGTTCAGGCCGATCTTACCTCCCAAATTGCACCGGTGGCGTTGGTGTTCGAGATGTTGACCCCGGCGCAGGCCGAGGCTGGACAGAACGCGGCGCGGGATGACGACACCGCCCTGGCGACCTCCTTGTCTTGGGCAGACAGCGGTTGGCCGGACTTTGCGCTTTATGCGCCGATCTTTGCTGCTGCCCCGGAGGCCATTCTTTTCGGGGCGGCACTTGAACGACCGATCCTGATAGACGCGATGTCGCAAGGGGCCGCTGCCACATTCGGAGCGGAGGCGGACCAATACGGCCTTGCCCCCCTGTCACCCGAAGATCAGGCAGCCCGCGAAGAGGAACAGGCCATCGCACACTGCAATGCCCTTCCCGCCGATATGTTGCCGGGTATGGTCGAAGTTCAGCGCCTGCGCGACGCCGCCTTTGCCCGCACCGCGATCGAGGCGTTTGAGGCGACAGGCGGCCCGGTCGTCGTGATCGCCGGAACCGGACATGCCCGCGCCGACTATGGCGTGCCGGCCTATATCCGGGCCGCCCGGCCCGACATCACGGTCTTTACACTGGGTCAGGTCGAGGGCGACGAGGCCTACCCCGACACCCTTTTCGATATGGTGATCCGGACGGACCCCACCCCGCGCGAGGATCCCTGCGCGGTCTTTCAGTAGCCGCGCGGCGTTCATCCCAACGCGTCGCCCCTGATTGCCCTTGCCGCGCAATGTGCCTAGGGTCTCCCTTGTTCTGACCAGAGGGCCGAGATGCTGACTGACAAGCACATTCTGCTGATCGTGAGCGGCGGGATCGCCGCCTTCAAGGCGCTCGACCTCGTGCGCCGTTTGAAAGAGCGGGGGGCAAGGGTCACGCCTGTGCTGACAAAGGGCGGCGCCCAATTCGTCACGCCCCTAAGCCTGTCTGCCCTGAGTGGGTCCAAGGTCTATCAAGACCTCTTTGATCTGACCGACGAGGCCGAGATGGGCCATATCGAACTCAGCCGCGCGGCGGACCTGATCGTCGTGGCCCCGGCTACCGCCGACCTGATGGCAAAGATGGCGGGCGGGCAGGCGGATGATCTGGCGTCGACCCTGCTTCTGGCGACCGACACACCAGTCTTGATCGCACCTGCGATGAATGTCCGCATGTGGGACCATCCCGCGACCCAGCGCAATCTGGCCACGCTGAAAGGTGATGGCATTTTGACCGTCGGTCCCAATCAGGGGGACATGGCCTGTGGTGAATATGGCTATGGGCGGATGGCGGAACCGCTTGAGATTGTAGATGCTGTTTCGGCCGCTCTTGCCGGTGGACCGTTGAAGGGGCGCCACGTGCTTGTCACGTCGGGTCCCACCCATGAACCCATTGATCCGGTGCGCTACATCGCCAACCGGTCCTCGGGTGCGCAGGGTTCTGCCATTGCCAAGGCCCTTGTCGCCTTGGGGGCCAGGGTTACCTTCGTCTCCGGCCCGGCCTCTGTGCCGCCGCCTGCGGGCGTCGACCTGCGCCCGGTCGAAACCGCCCAGGAGATGCTGGATGCGGTCATGGCGGCCTTGCCCGCGGACGCCGCCGTCTTTGCCGCCGCGGTGGCCGATTGGCGGGTCGCATCCGCGTCGGATCGCAAGATCAAGAAAGAGGCGGGTGCCCTGCCGCATCTGAGCTTTGCCGAAAACCCCGACATTCTGGCCCATGTTGCGGGGCTGAAAGAGGGGCGGCCGCCGCTGGTGGTTGGCTTTGCCGCCGAGACAAATGACGTGGTGGCCCATGCCACGGCCAAGAGGGCGCGCAAGGGGTGCGACTGGATCGTGGCCAACGATGTGTCGCCCGAAACGGGGATCATGGGCGGGTCCGAGAATGCCGTGACGATCATCAGCGCTGAAGGGGCAGAGGAGTGGCCCCGCATGGGCAAGGACGCCGTCGCCACCCGGCTTGCGGCCCGGATCGCCAACCAGATTGCCGGAATGCCGACATGACCGGCACGCCCGTTGTTCTGATCCAGTGGCTCGAAGACGCGGATCAAAGCCTGCCTTTGCCCGCCTACCAGACCGCCGGGGCGGCGGGGGCCGACATCTGCGCCAATTTCCCCCCCGATCAGCGGACCGGGGTCGAGATCGCGCCCGGCGCGCGCGCCCTTGTGCCGACGGGTATCGCTGTCGCGATCCCTGCCGGATACGAAATGCAGCTGCGGCCCCGTTCCGGTCTTGCGTTGAAGCATGGGATCACCCTGCCCAACAGCCCCGGCACCATCGACAGCGACTACCGGGGGCCGCTGGGGGTGATCGTGATGAATGCAGGCGCTGCCCCGTTCCACATCTGTCACGGCGACCGGATCGCGCAGGCGGTGATTGCGCCGGTGGTACAGGCCAGCTTTGTTGTGGCCCGGGAACTGGACAAGACCGATCGGGGCGGCGGCGGCTTTGGATCGACCGGAGTGGGCAAGTGATCCTTGTGGGTGTGATGGTGGCTGTCCTTTGGGGGATTGGTGCCGCGATGGGCGCGCCACGACGGGCCCGGTGGACGATGATCGGCATCCTGATGGCTGGGGTCCTTCTGATCCAGTTTACACTGCCTGATGGCCATCCCCTGAGGGACGCTACGGGGGCAGAGCCTGCGTTCTGGCTGCTCATCCTCGCCTTTGGCGGGGTGGTCTGGCTGTATCGGCAGGGGCTTGGCTGGATGCGGTCGAAGTCACAACCGGTGGTGGAGCCCGCACCTGCACCCAATGCGGCCTTCAGCGAGGCAGAGCTGAACCGATACGCCCGCCAGATCGTCCTGCGCGAAATCGGCGGGCCGGGGCAAAAGGCCCTGCGCAACGCGAAGGTATTGGTGATCGGGGCAGGGGGCCTTGGCTCGCCTGCGCTCCAATATCTTGCGGCCTGCGGGGTTGGAACGATCGGTGTCATTGACGACGATCTGGTCGAGGGAGCAAACCTTGCCCGTCAGGTGATCCACGCAGACGCGATGATCGGCCAGCCCAAGGTGTTTTCGGCTGCCGCTGCCATGACGGCGCAGAATCCGTTTGTCACCGTCAAACCCTATCACAGACGGCTGACCGAGGATGTCGCAGCGGACCTTGTGGCCGACTATGACATTATCCTGGACGGAACCGACAATTTTGACAGCCGCTACCTGATCAACCGGACCTGCGCGACCTTGGGCAAACCGCTGGTGGCTGCAGCGCTGACGCAGTGGGAGGGTCAGATATCCGTCTATGACCCGGCACAGGGTGCCCCCTGCTATGCCTGCGTCTTTCCACAATCTCCCGACCCCTCGCTGGTCCCCTCTTGCGCCGAGGCCGGGGTCCTTGGGCCCTTGCCGGGGGTGGTCGGGGCGATGATGGCGGTTGAAACGGTCAAGCTCTTGACCGGCGCGGGCGACAGCCTGAGGGGGCGGCTGATGATCTACGATGCGCTTTATGCTGAAAACAGGGTCATCAAGATATCCAGACAGCCGGTCTGTGCCGTCTGCGGTGCCGGTTCCGGCGTCTAGTCCTTGCCAACGGCCAAGGGCACGCCATACTCGCTTCAAACAACCTATGGGGAGACTTCTGCAATGAAGAGCATTCTGACACTGGCCGCCGTCGCGGCAGGCCTCGCAACCCAGGGCATGGCCGCTGGCCATCTGCCCGATATGGGCGGACAGGAAATCGTGGTCGTGACCGAGAACGCCTATCCGCCGCTCCAGTTTCTGGACGGCGACGGCAATGCGATCGGCTGGGAATACGACGCCATGGCCGAGATCGCCAAGCGACTGAACCTGACCGTGACCTATGAGAACATATCCTGGGACGCGATGATCCCGGCGGTGAGCGAAGGCCAGTTCGACATGGGCATGACCGGCATCACCATCCGAGAGGATCGGGCCGAGGTTGTCGATTTCTCGCAAAGCTACATGACCAGCCAGATGGTGATGATGGTGCGCGGCGATGAAGAGCGATTCACTGATGCCGCCTCCTTTGCCGCGGATCCGGACTTGCTGATGGCTGCCCAGCCGGGCACCACACCCTTCTATGTGGGCGTCTACGATGTGCTGGACGGCGATGAAGCCAACCCGCGCATCCAGCTGATGGAAACATTTGGGGCTACGGTTCAGGCTCTGATTGCGGGCGACGTCGACCTGATCCTGACAGATGGCACGGCGGGCAATGGCTATGTCGATGCATCTGATGGTGGGTTGAAGCTGATTGGCGAACCCTTGGGCACCGAGGACTTCGGCTTTATCTTTCCCAAGGGATCGGCGTTCGTGGAGCCGATCAACGCCGCCATCGCCTCAATGGCCGAAGACGGAACGCGTGATGCGCTCAACACCCGCTGGTTCCTTGAGTACAAGCTGGGCGAATGAGGTGCGGGCCTGAGGGCCCGGCCGGGAAGAGGCACGGATGATCCCAACCTCTCCCAATGACGAGGACTTTCCCTGGTGGCTGCTGATCGTGGTGGCCATCGGGGCATGGCTGTTCTGGCGGGTCCTGTCGGACGATACCTATACCCAGGTGCTGTCGACCCTGTCCCGGGGTATCATGATCACGATCGTCGTGACGCTGATCGCCTACTTCGGGGCCTGTGTGTTGGGCCTTGCCCTTGCCATGGCTGCCCTGTCCCGGTCGATTTGGCTGCGCCAGGCCTCGCGGCTTTATGTTGAGGTGATGCGGGGCATCCCGATCATCGTTTTGTTGCTCTATGTCGCCTTCGTCCTCGCGCCTGCACTTGTGGCATTCTGGAACTGGGCAACGGGCGCTTTGGGGTGGGAGCCGATACGGGGGCGCGACTTTCCCTTGTTGTGGAGGGCGGTCATTGCCCTGACGCTGGCCTATGCGTCGTTCCTCGCGGAGGTCTTTCGCGCCGGTTTGCAATCGGTCGACAAGGGCCAGATCGAGGCGGCCGAAGCGCTGGGCCTGAACCGCTGGCTGAGGTTTCGCCATATCGTTTTCCCGCAGGCCTTCCGCACGATCCTGCCGCCCCTGGGCAATGACTTTGTCGCCATGGTCAAGGATTCCTCGCTGGTCAGCGTTCTGGGGGTGACCGACATCACCCAACTGGGCAAGGTTACGGCGGCGGGGAATTTTCGGTATTTCGAGACCTACAATGTGGTGGCTTTGATCTACCTGACGATGACTATCGGTTTGTCCCTTATTTTGCGCCGGCTGGAAAAGCGGCTGCGTGCCAAGGATGCCCGGTGACGGTTCGGGCCCTTCGTGAGGCCCCCCCGGGGGGAGTATTTTTGACAAAGCGAAGGGGAGGTGTGGCGCCGCGCGCCGTGCGGACCTAGGTATGAGCCAACAAGGAGTGCCTGCGATGACCAACCCGCTTTTGACCGACTGGACGACACCTTTTGGACTGCCCCCCTTTGATCTGATTGCGGATGCCGATTTTGCGCCTGCCGTCGAAGAGGCACTGGCAGAGGCACGGGCGGCCGTGGCTGCGATTGCCGAAGCGGGGGCCGAGCCGACATTTGCCAATACCATTGAGGCGCTGGAGCTGGCGGATGCCCGGCTGGGCCAGGTTCTGTCCGCGTTCTGGGCACTGGCCGGTGCTGACAGCAATCCGGCCCGCGAAGCCTTGCAGCGCGATTTTGCACCGCTCTTGTCGGCCTACGGGTCGGAGGTATCGTCGAATGCCGCTCTGTTTGCCCGGATCGAATCCCTTTGGGAGAACCGTGAGGCGCTGGATCTGACGCCCGAGCAGGCCCGTGTCCTGATGCTCACCCGGCGGGGTTTTGTCCGCCAGGGCGCGCGGCTGACGGGCGACGCGGCAGAGCGGTTGAAGGCGGTGAAGTCCCGGCTGGCCGTACTGGGGACGCAGTTCACCCAGAATCTGCTTGCCGATGAGCGGGACTGGATGATGCCGCTGGCCGAGGCCGATTTGGCAGGCTTGCCTGACTTCGTCGTTGCGAGCGCCCGGGCCGCAGGTCAGGAAAAGGGGGCGGGCGGCCCCGTGGTGACCCTGTCGCGGTCCCTGATCGTGCCGTTTCTGCAGTTTTCCCCGCGCCGGGATCTGCGCAAACGCGCCTATGAGGCCTGGGTCGCCCGAGGCGAGAATGGCGGCGAGACGGACAATCGCGCCATCGCCGCCGAGACGCTGAAACTGCGTGAGGAGCGGGCGCAGCTTTTGGGGTATGCCAGTTTTGCCGACTACAAGCTTGAGACCGAGATGGCGGGCACGCCGGGGGCGGTTCGCGATCTTCTGATGCAGGTCTGGACGCCTGCCCGCGCCGCCGCCGAGGCCGATGCGACCGTTTTGGAGCAGATGCTGTTGGCCGACGGCGAGGCTGGCCCGCTGGAGCCTTGGGACTGGCGCTATTATTCGGAGAAGCGTCGCCAGGCGGAGCATGACCTCGATGAAGTGGCGCTGAAGCCCTATCTGCAGCTGAACCGGATGATCGAGGCGGCCTTTGCCTGCGCCAACCGCCTTTTTGGCCTGGAGTTCGAAGAGATCGAGGCCCCCCGCTATCACCCTGATGTCCGTCTTTGGGAGGTCCGCCGAGATGGGGCACATGTCGCTGTGTTCGTTGGCGATTACTTTGCCCGTGGGTCAAAGCGGTCCGGTGCCTGGTGCTCGGCGATGCGCAGCCAGCAACGCCTTGCCGCTGATCTGCGCCCCCATGTGATCAACGTCTGCAACTTTGCCAAGCCTTCACCGGGTGAACCGGCCCTGTTGTCCTATGACGATGCCCGGACCCTGTTTCACGAGTTTGGCCATGCCCTGCACCAGATGTTGTCGGATGTGACCTACGAATCCATTTCGGGCACCTCTGTGGCCCGCGACTTCGTGGAGCTGCCCAGCCAGCTTTATGAGCACTGGCTTGAGGTGCCTGAGGTTCTGGAAGAATTTGCCACCCATGCCGAGACCGGCGCGCCGATGCCGCGTGACATGCTGGACCGGATGTTGGCGGCTTCGACCTATGACATGGGATTTCAGACCGTTGAATACGTCGCCTCTGCCCTTGTTGACCTTGCCTTCCATGATGGTCCTGCGCCAGCGGACCCGATGCAGAAACAGGCCGAGGTGCTGGGGGCCATCGGCATGCCCCATGCCATCCGCATGCGCCATGCCACCCCGCATTTTGCCCATGTCTTTGCCGGCGACGGCTATTCCAGCGGCTATTACAGCTACATGTGGTCCGAGGTGATGGACGCCGATGCCTTTGCCGCCTTTGAAGAGGCGGGCGATCCTTTTGATCCTGCCTTGGCCAGGAAGCTGGAAGAGACTGTACTGTCGTCTGGTGGATCCGTGGATGCAGCAGAGCTTTACACCGCCTTCCGGGGCCGAATGCCGGGGGTTGATGCATTGTTGAAGGGTCGGGGCCTGTTGGACGCCGCCTGAGGCAAGCCTAGCTCGCCCGGGGATCCTCGGGGTGCCGTTGCACCCCGACGGGGTCCTTGTGGATCAGCACATCCGCCCTTGGATATTGTGCAATGATGGCCCGCCTTAGCGCGGCCCCGATGCGGTGCGCGTCATCAAGCGTCTGGTGCCCGTCGAGCTCTATGTGCAGGTTGACGAAGACGCGGCTGCCTGCGACCCGCGTCTTGAGGTCATGATGCCCCATGACGCCGGGAAAGTCGGCGGCGATGGCCGAGATGCCAGCGATCAGTTCGGGATCGGCGCGCCGGTCCATCAGCGCGTCCCAGGCCCCGCGGCCGATCCGCCATGCGCCAAGGGCCATGATAGCCGCGGCGATCAGGGCGACAACCGAATCGATCTGCCCAAGCCCGAACCGCGCCGAGGCCCAAAGTGCCAGCAAGGCCCCGGCATTGGGGATCAGGTCGCCAACATAGTGAAGGGAATCTGCCGCAACGACCCGGTTGCCGGTCAACCGGGCCACCCGGCGCTGCCAAAGCACCAGGGCGATTGTGATCACGATTGAAAAGATGATCACGGCCATGCCAGCCCCTTCGGAAGCCAACTCGACCGTTGTGTCCGACACAAGCCTTTGCAGAGCAGCCCCGGCGATGACGAGGGCTGAGATGGTGATAAAAACCGATTGTCCCAAGGCTGCCAGATCCTCGGCGGAAGAATGTCCGAAGGCATGATCCTCATCTGCGGGCTTGGCTGCATAGGCAATCGCGGCCAGCCCACCCAGTGACAAGAGCAGGTCAAGGCCCGAATCGGCGAGTGTCGCGGCGATCGACAGTGATCCTGTGACCGAAAGGGCCCAAAGCTTGGCCAGCACCAGGGCAAGCGCAACCGTAACAGACAGGAGTCCTGCCGACAGGTTCAGGCGTGTCTGTGAGTGGTCCGGCGACATGAGGGCCTCGTTGGATGCGAGTCTCTCCTGCTACGCGCCTGCGCCTCTGCGGGCAAGCCTCGTCCTATATCAAGCTTAGTCCCGTATCTCGTCGGCTTCGACACCCCACAGGGCGGATTTCGGCGCCCAGCCGCGGTAGCCTGCGACCGAAATCCGGCACCAGTCCGGTTCGCAGGTGCCGAGCCGGGCGATTACCCCAGCCTCAAGCCGCGCCGATTCAGGGGCCGCCTCGTCCGGTCGGTTGCGCAAGGCCAGCATATCCTTATCCACGATGACGGTTCGGTTGCCGGACAACAGGGCGTAGTGGACCCACCCGCCGAGTCCTTCGCGGTCGACGACCCGCCGCCAATGCCCGTATTCGGCTGTGACAAGCAGCGGCATGTCCCGGCGCATGAACACCCAGTCGATCCGGTGTGACAAGGATGGACCGCGCCGCACATTCCCTTCGCTGGTCTTGAGCGACACATAGCGGGGCAGGGGCAGGTTGGTTTCCGGGCCAACGGCAGGGCCTTCGACGGGTTCGGCGACGCTTGCCGGGACCCCCTCGATCATGGCCGTATCCTCGACTTCGGGTTGGGTTCGGGGGGGCGCGACGGCAAGCGTTGCCTCAGTCGTTGCGTCGACTTGTGGGGCCTCGGGCACTGGGACCACAAGGCTTGCGGGCCGTGGCTCGGGTCGCAGCTGCTGGGCGACCCCGGCGGTGCCAATGTGGATCATTGCAACAGCGGCCAAAAGGCCGAGTCCCGACAGGAAAGTCTTGTGCACGATATCCCTCGATCTGCCTATCGTCGCGTGAGGTTCTTGTGCCTCACGTCGGTTGCGTTCAGCTTGCCACCAATGCAATGTCTTGGAAAGTCGGGGAGGACCGGAGATGCCAGGGAAACGGTTGAGTGTTGTCGTCACGCGACGGTTGCCCGAAGCAGTCGAGACGCGGATGACCGAGTTGTTCAATGTCACGCTGCGCGAGGATGATACCCCTCTGACCCGGGCCCAACTCGGTGAAGCGATGGCAACGGCTGACGTTCTGGTGCCGACAATCACAGATACGATCGATTCCGCCCTGCTGGCGCAGGCGGGCCAAAAGCTCAAGCTGATTGCGAATTTTGGGGCTGGCGTCGACCATGTCGATGTGGCCACCGCCCGCCAGCGTGGCATTCTGGTGTCCAATACCCCCGGCGTCGTGACCGAGGACACCGCCGATATGACCATGGCCCTGATCCTTGCCGTCACCCGCCGCATCCCCGAAGGCCTTGCCCTGATGCAGGCAGGCGGCTGGACAGGCTGGGCACCGACCGCGATGCTGGGCGGCCGGGTTGGGGGCAGGCGGCTGGGGATTTTGGGCATGGGCCGCATAGGGCAGGCCGTCGCCCGCCGGGCCGCTGCCTTTGGCATGCAGATTCACTATCACAACCGCAAGCGTCTGCGTCCCGAGGTCGAAGAGGCCTTGGAAGCCACCTATTGGGAAAGCCTCGACCAGATGGTTGCCCGCATGGACGTCCTGTCGATCAATTGTCCCCACACGCCTTCGACGTTCCATCTCATGAACGCCCGCCGCCTCAAGCTGATGAAACCGTCATCGGTCATCGTGAACACTTCGCGCGGCGAGGTCATCGACGAGAACGCCCTGACCCGTATGCTGCGCGCCAGCGAGATCGCGGGGGCAGGGCTCGATGTCTACGAACGTGGGGTGGAACTGAACCCACGCCTGCGCGAACTGCCCAATGTCGTGCTGTTGCCGCATATGGGGTCCGCGACCGTCGAGGGCCGGATCGAGATGGGCGAAAAGGTCATCATCAACATCAAGACCTTCGCCGATGGGCACCGCCCACCGGACCTTGTGGTGCCGGGGATGCTCTGACCCCTCCGTCTTTGGGTCAAAGCGTCTGGGCGTATTCCACCAGTTGATCGACCACGATGCCCCAACCGACATAAAAGCCCATGTCTTCATGCATCTTGCGCGACTCCTCTGACCGGTGTCGCGCCGTTGCCGTGTACTGGGTCCCACCATCGCCATCGGGGGCAAGATCAATGATCGCCGTCATGAAAGGTTCCGGGTTCGGCTTCCAGCCTTCGGTGAAAGCGTCGGAGAATACGATCCGGCTGTTTTCGATCAGCTCCAGAAAGATCCCGTTGTTCTCCATGACGTTGCCTTCGACGTCAAAGGTGGTGTTGAACCGCCCGCCGACTTTCAGGTCGATGTCGCAGGCGGTGACACGGTTGGGCCTTGGCACAAAGAACTGCATGATATGCTCAGGCGTCGTCCAGCACGTCCAGACAACCGATGGCGGAATGGGAAGCCTGCAGGTAAAGGAAAGATCGGTACTCGGTTCAAGGTCCATGACGTCCTTTCGGCCCGGACGGGCGTGATGCCGGACTGGCAATTCCTTAGGCTATGTCGTCGCTGAACGGGCGGCAAGCCTATCCGTGGCGGCCTATCCGTGGCGGCCTATCGGTTCGGCGGCCAAACTGCTGGAAACTTGGCCTTTCCTTTTTCCATCCTCGGTATGTAGCGGTCCATGGCATGCCGAAGTCCGTTGATGGGGGGCTTGCCCGACCTGTTCCCCAACGGCTTGCCGGACTGTGTGCCTGTCGGTTTCGATACGGAACATGTCGGCTGCCTCTCGCAGTCCGATCCGGTTTGAGACAGATTGCGCATCATGTCATCCAAGGGAGTCGGTCCATGCAAACCCATGTCAAAGCGCTTGTTGTCGGCGGTGGGGCCGTCGGGACGTCGATTGCCTATCACCTGGCCCGGGCCGGATGGTCCGACGTTGTCTTGCTCGAGCGGGACGAACTGACCAGCGGGTCGACCTGGCATGCAGCGGGGCTATTGCCCCTGTTCAACATGTCCTACGCGACGACACACATCCACAAATATTCCGTGGATTTCTACAAGAGTCTTGAGGCCGAGACTGGCCTGAACGCGGGCTTTGCCGTTGTTGGCAACCTGCGGATGGCGCAGACTGATGCCCGGATGGACGAATACATGGTCTATGCCGCCACCGCCGAGACCTGTGATGTGCCGTTTGAATGGATGACCCCCCAGCAGATCAAGGACCGCTGGCCACTGGTCCGGACCGAAGACCTCAAGGGCGCGATCTATCACCCCACCGACGGCTATATCAATCCGGCCGACGTCACTATGGCCATGGCCAAGGGGGCCCGCCAGCGCGGCGTGACAATCGAGCGTAAGTGGCAGGTCGATGGCTACAAATGGGCGGGCGATCATTGGGAGGTGACGGTCTCCAAGATGATCGAAAGGGGCGGCAACCTTGTCGCCTCGGACGAACAGATGGTGATCCATGCCGAACATGTGGTCACCGCGACCGGCAACCACGCCCAGCGGACCGCGCGGATGTTGGGGATCAAGACGCCCGCCATCCCGGTCGAGCATCAGTTCATCGTGACAGAGCCTGATCCAATGCTGGTGCAGTGGCGCAAGGACAATGGCGAACACCCGGTCCTGCGAGATGCTGATGCCAAATGGTACGTTCGCGAAGAGCGCGGAGGCTGGATTCTTGGGCCCTATGAGCAGGGCGCGCCGGCTCGTTTCCAGTATGGTGTTCCGGACAGCTTCCGCGCCGACCTCTTTCCCCTCGATCTCGACCGGATCGAAGAGGAATACATGTCGATGATCCACCGCATCCCCTCGTCCGAGACGGTGGGCCTGAAGGACGATTTCAACGGGCCGATCTGTTACACGCCCGACGGCAACCCCCTTGTCGGTCCGGCACCGGGCCTCAGGAACATGTGGCTTGCCGAAGGCTTTTCCTTCGGGATCACCGCCGCTGGCGGCACCGGCTATTACCTGGCCCAGATGATGGTCGAGGGCGAGGCCGAGATTGACATGGCCAGCCTTGACCCCAAACGCTACGGGTCGTGGATGACGACAGACTATGCCGTGGCCAAGAACGAAGAGGCCTATTCGCACGTCTTCATCCTGCACCACCCCGATGAGGAACGGCCCGCCGCCCGCCCGCTGCGCACCTCGCCTGCCTATGACAGGCAGGCCGAGCGCGGCGCACAGTTCGGTCAGGTCAATGGCTGGGAGCGGCCCAACTACTTTGCCCCCGCCGGGTTCAGCGATCATGACAGCCGCAGCTTCCGCCGGGGCGGCTGGTGGGAGTATGCTGTGCAAGAGGCCAAGGCGATCCGAGAAGGCGTCGGCCTTGTCGACGCCACGGCCTTTACCAAGCATCGCATCAGCGGGCCGGGGGCCACGGCGTTCCTCGACTGGTTCACCACCAACAAATTGCCCAAGGTTGGCCGGATCAACCTGACCTATGCGCTCACCGGCGCGGGGACCACCCGGACGGAATACACCATCGTGAGGCTGGCCGAGGATGACTATTACCTTGTCTCGGCAGGTGCTTGGCACGCCTACGATCAGGATTTTCTCTACAAGGCGGTGATGGAGCAAGAGGCCGAGTTTGGCCGCATCAACGAAGAAGATGTCACCACCAAATGGGGGGTCTTTGCCATCGCCGGGCCCAAGTCCCGCGATGTCCTCAAGGCCGTGATCCGCGACGCCGACCCCGAAACCGCCCTGTCCAACAAGCGCTTTCCATGGTTGAGCGCCCGCCAGATCGAGTTGGGGATGTGTCCGGTGAACGCCATTAGGGTCGCCTATACCGGTGAGCTGGGCTGGGAACTGCACCACCCGATCGAAATGCAGAACTACCTGTTCGACTTGCTGGAAGAAGCGGGCAAGCCGCACGGGATGAAGCTGGTCGGGGCCCGCGCCCAGAACTGGCTGCGTCAGGAAAAATCGTACCGCGCCTTTGGCAACGAGCTTGGCCGCGATGCGACCCCGCTCGAGGCGGATCTGCCCCGCTTTGTCGACCTGTCCAAGGATTTCAACGGCAAGTCAGCCATGGATGCGATTGGCGTAAGGTCCAAATGTGTGACCGTTCTGATCGATGGCCCCGCCGACGCAGACCCCTGGGGACGGGAGGTCCTGTTTGGGCCGGATGGCGGACCACGGGTCGGTCGCCTGACGTCTGGTGGATACTCCGTCGCCTTTGGCAAAAGCATCGGCATGGGCTACGTCCGCCCCGATCTGGCAGTTGTCGGGCAAAAGCTGAAGGTGCGGATGTTCCGCGAACTTTGGGACGCTGTCGTCGTCGAAGACAGTCCCTACGACCCCCAGAACGCCCGCATCCGGCTGGACGGATAGGGGTAGTCCACACTGCTTTGGCTGCGAGGGTCGGTCGTAGAATGGCCGATCTCCTGCCACATGCATGACGCGGTCCCCTCACATACAAGCTTGGTTAATTTTGTGTGAGGGTGCCGTGTTATGGCGTATGCTTCGAAAATCGTTCCCGTCAATGCGGACAATTTGGCAGCGGGACTTTTTGATCATGAGAAGGCCGGGGCCCGCTCTGGCGCAGATCTGATCCCCATCCCAGAAACGGCTGTTGACCTTTGCCCCCCCGATCAGCCCTCTGAACGACTAAGGACCGGGATTGCCGCTGTCTGCCTCACCACGGGCGCGATGATCGAGACGCCGCTTGGGCCGAAGTTAATCGAAACTCTCGAGGTCGGCGATCTGGTCTCGACCCGGGGAAGCGGACCCCAGCCGCTGCGGCACGTCTTGCATCGGCGTCTGGCCCCTTTGACCCTCAAGGACCGGCCGCATCTGGCCCCGATAACCATTCGGGCCGGGTCGATCGGTGTTGGTTTGCCGCGGCGCGACCTGAGTGTTTCACCTCAGCACAGTGTCCTCATTTCCGACCCAAGGCTGGAGACAACGCTTGGTCCGATGCCTTGCCGAAAGGCCGCCGCGCAATTGGTGGATGTCGTTCCCGGCATTGTCGCTGCAAGGATCATGCGGACAGTCACCTATGTGCACCTGGCCTTTGACAATGACGAAGTCATCTTTGCCGAAGGTGTTCCAACCGAATGTTCCGATCTGGCCGGAAGGGGCTGCCCAGCCATGCCGGATACCAGCGCGGCGGAGTTGCGAGAGGTATTTGCCGGATTGTTGGGAGAAAACGGGTCTGTCGTTGTGCCGGTGCAGGGCAGCGCATCCAACCCAAAGGGTATGCACTCGTCCCGACCGTCAAAGGCTTGGCATGCGACAGCCTCGTTTGGTCCGAAACCCATTTAGGCGCCTAAAGGACGGACAGGCTGGCGGTGCTCTATCTTCGCCTGAAGGCCCGGGCCCTCAGGCGCAGTCGGACGATCGTCGACGAAACCGGCTGTTGAAGAAACGGAACATCGACGGCCAGCAGCAAAAGCCCGATGGGAAGCATCCAGATCGACAAGACTGGCAGGATCGACAGTATCCCTCCCAGGATCAGCAGGATCGCGGCGGGTATCCGCAGCAACCGCCACCTTCGTTGCCGCAGCACGTTCAAAGGCCGCTCTGCCCAAGGCATGGCCTTGGCAAGGGCCCGGAACTGTCGGTCAAGGCGCCTTTGCCGGATGTCTTGTGAGGATGGGCGCAGGGTCATGATGGTCAGATGGTCGAACAGAGGCCATAGGTCAATGGCGGTCCGGCGAACCAGGCAAGGACGACTTTAGCTTTTCCCGAACCGTGCGGGCGACAAAGCGGCCCGGGTCTGCGCGTCCAGCGGCCCGGTGACCCCCGAAACCAGATCGGCCAGATGCTGGCTGGCCGCAGGAGAGGTCTGGAACCCGTAGCCCCCCTGACCTGCGCACCACAGGAAGGTAGGCTCTGCTGCGTCGGGGCCAAGGACCAACTGCCGATCCGGGGCAAAAGTCCGCAGACCCGCCCACGAGGTCAGGAGCCGGGTCACCGGCTCGGTCACATGGGCTTCGTAGCGAGCGATCCCCTCAGCAAGAACCATGTCATCGGCCCAGGCGTCATGTGGCTCTGTCAGGTGTTCCTCGGCAGGACTGACGATCAGGGCGCCTGCGTCGGGCTTGGCGTACCAATCCTCGCCCGGACCGAACAGCATGGGCCAGGCTGAGATATCGTGCCCGCCGGGGGCCGGGATACGGGCCATCGACCGGCGCAACGGGGTAAACCCAAGTGGGGCCAGCCCCGCCATCGTGGCGACGACGTCCACCCATGCCCCGGCTGCATTGACGATATGGCGAGCCTCGAAAACCTGCGCTGTCGTGGTGATCTGCCAGCCCGTTGCAGTGCGGGTGATCGCGGTTACTTCGGCCTTGGTCTGAACCGTCCCGCCGTTGTTTCGCACCTCGGCGGCAAAGTTCTGGATCAGCCGGTCGGTATCGATGTCCCACGCGGCCTCATGATATCCAACCCGGTCGATGACATCCGTCCGTAGGATCGGCACGCGGGCCACGGCGTCGGTGAGCGTCAATTCCTCCATTTCCATCGACAGGAGGTCGGTGGCAAAAGCCTCGGCCGTTTCGGCGCTACCCAACAACATCAGCCCCCGCGGGCTCAGGACGCCGCCATTGGCCGTGGCGTGATACGCGTGGCTGGCCCGGTTGAGGGCGACGACGGACGGCTTGCCGTAGGTCTCTTCGAACAGTGCCGCTGACCGGCCCGAGGCATGGTAGCCAAGACCGGCCTCACGTTCGAGAACGGCCACCACGCCCAGGTGGGACAAGCGGGCCGCGGCCGAAATGCCGGCGATGCCGCCCCCGATGACCAGAAAGTCGATCACGCCTCTTCCAGACGGTCCGTCGCTGGGGCCGGAGTGGGGTAAAGCGCTGTCAGACGGGTGTATAGTTCAGGCTCCAGCATGGTGCCGATTGCGGCAATCGATGGGGCCAATTGCTCGACCGACCGGGCAGAGATGATCGGGCTGACATGAGCCGGATGGGCAGCCACCCAGGCAACGGCCAGTGTCGCGGGATGGATGCCCAACTCGGCGGCGATGCCCGCCAGACCGGCTGCAGCCTCGTACATCTCGGGCGGGGCATAGCGGGCGGCATAGCGGTCGTCTTCTTTCAGGCGACCAGAACCGCCGGCGGCATACTTGCCCGACAGAAGACCACCCCCAAGGGGAGAATAGGGGGCGACAAGGATGTCCTGATCAATGGCCATCGGCAAAAGCTCGACCTCGGCCTGCCGTTTGACAAGGTTGTACATCGGTTGCAGCGCGTCGATCCGGGTGCCCAGCTTGGCACAGACCGCCTGCGCCTTCATCACCTGCCATGCGGCGTAGTTCGACACGCCGATGTGGCGGATCTGACCGTCTGCCTGCATCCGCGCCATCGTCTCAAAGGTTTCCTCAAGCGGAGTGTCCTCGTCCCAGCGATGCAGATACAGCAAATCGACGCTGTCCAAGTTCAGTTGCCGGCGGCAACGGTCGAACTGGGACGCGATATTGGCGGCGGTTGCACCCCCTGCGTAGGCGACCTTGGTGGCAATATAGAGGTCGGCCCGATCCGATGCCGCGAATTGCCCGAGCAGGGTTTCGGCGGCCCCGTCGGTATAGGCGACAGCCGTGTCGAAATGGGTGATGCCTGCCGCGCGGCAGGCCTCAAACAGGGCTTTGGACTCGGCCTCCGAGGCGCTGCCGCCCCATTGCATGGTGCCGAAAGCGAAGCGGGAAGTGGGGGTGCCATTGGCAAGGGTGAGATGTGTCATAGCGCAGTCGTGCCACGATCGCCGGCCAAGGAAAAGAGCCTTTGGCAGCAGTCTGCCCGGGGGGGATCGAAAACGGGTCGCAGCCGGGCCATTGCTGTGCCATTGTGTGCGAAACACGCAAGGGGAGGACGCCCATCATGCCAAAATCGACGATCAGTGAAGAGCTTACCGTAACAGGCAACATCACCGGAACCGGAACGCTCGAAATCCAGGGGACCGTTTTGGGCGACGTCCGCTCGCAATCCATCGACATTCTGAGCGGTGGCCGTGTCGAAGGCAACGTCACCGCCGATGTGGCCCATGTCCGGGGTCACCTCAAGGGGTCGCTGGCTGCGGACGCGGTTGACCTCTACGCCAAGGCGAACGTCGATGCCGACGTCACCGCAGGCGTCATGAGCTCTGAAAAAGGGGCGAGGGTAGTGGGCAAGGTCGATATCGGCGGCAAAGTCCCGTCAACGACCTGAGGTTTAAGTGTTTGGAAAGTAAGGTGGGTCATGACCCACCTTACTATTTTGCGTAGGATCAGGACGGGATGTCGCCGAGCATTCCTTCGAGATAGAAGTCCATCTGGACCAGCTGCAGGTCGGTTGCGACCTCGCCTTCGGCCAGGAAGACACTTCCATCCTGCTTGTTGATCGGCCCGGTGAAGGGGTGATACTCGCCTGCCGTGATGGCTGCGATCATCGCTTCGGCCTCTGCTTTCACGTCGGCAGGCACCGCATCGGAGATCTCACCGATGACAACCTCGCCTTCAGGCATGCCGCCCCAGGTGTTCCCGCTTTCCCATGTGCCGTCGATAACGGCCTGGACGCGCTTGACGTAGTAGGGACCCCAGTTGTCGATGATCGACGCAATCCGGGGGGTGGGGGCAAAGGCGGCCATGTCGGACGCCTGACCAAAGGTGAACACATTGCCCGCCTCGGCGGCAGCGGCCTGCGGCGCTGTCGAATCGGTGTGCTGCATGATCACGTCAACACCCTGGTCGATCATCGCCTTGGCGGCGTCAGCCTCTTTGGCCGGATCGAACCAGGTGTAGGCCCAGATGACGACCATCTCGACATCCGGGTTCGCTTTCTGCGCGTGCAGGAAGGCCGAGTTGATACCCTGGATCACTTCTGGGATCGGGAACGAAGCGATATAGCCGATCTTGTTCGTCTTGGTCATCCGGCCAGCGATATGACCGATGACGGCCCGGCCTTCGTAGAAGCGGGCATCATAGGTGGCCACATTTGGCGTGTCGCGACGATAGCCGGTGGCATGCTCGAACTTCACGTCGGGGAATTTGGCAGCGACGGTATTGGTCACGTCCATGTAGCCGAACGAGGTGGTAAAGATCAGATCTGCACCCGACAGCACCATCTGGGTGATGGCGCGTTCGGCATCGGCCGACTCGGGCACGTTTTCCTGGTAGATCGTCTCGACGGCATCGCCGAAAGTCTCTTCTACCAAGAGGCGACCCTGGTCATGCTGGTAGGTCCAGCCGCCATCGCCCACCGGGCCGATGTAGATGAAGCCGACCTTGACCGGGTCATCCTGGGCCCGGACGGGCATCCCGAAAGCGGCGGCAAAAGCAGCGCCCGCTCCAGTGGCAAGCAGTGTTCTTCTTTTCACGTCTTTAGTCTCCCTAATATGGCCGATGATATCGGCCTGAATGCGTGCCTCTAGCGAGAGGCGTGGAATGATTGGCCAAGCGAACCCGGGGCGCTTGCTCCCCGCCCCTTGCGCGCCGACAGTGCAACGAGTGCGACGATGGTGACAATATAGGGGGACATGGACAAGACCTCGACAGGGATTTGAACCCGTGCCGCCTGCAAGTTCAGTTGTAAAACCGTGATCCCGCCAAAGAGATAGGCCCCGACAAGAAGACGACCGGGCCGCCAGGAGGCAAAGACAACGATGGCCAGCGCGATCCAGCCCGCCCCGGCGGTCACCCCTTCGGTCCATTGCGGCACCCGAACGAGGCTGAGGTAGGCTCCGCCAAGCCCGGCACAGGCCCCCCCAAAGGCGATCGCAATCAGGCGAATGCGAATGACCTTGTAACCAAGGGCATGGGCCGCTTCGTGGTTCTCGCCAACCGCGCGCAGGACAAGACCAGACCGGGCGCGACGCAAAAACAGCCAGACCGCCGCCACCAGGGTTAGGCCCAGGTAGACCACCGGATCATGCTGGAACAGAATCGGGCCCAGAACCGGAATGTCACTCAGGAGCGGTATGTCGATCCTGGGTACAGACGGAGCCCTGACCCCAACATAGCCTTGTCCCAGAAGTGAGGCGAGGCCAATGCCGAACAGGGTTAAGGCCAGACCGGTGGCGACCTGGTTTGACAGGAGGTATTGAGTCAAGACGCCGAACAGCAGAGCCAGGACGGCCCCGCCGGCGGCGGCCCCGACAAAGCCCAAGGTGGCGGACCCGGTGTTGACGGCAACGATAAAACCGCAGATCGCGCCGGTGATCATCATGCCCTCTACCCCGAGGTTCAGGACACCTGCACGCTCGACCACCAACTCACCGATGGCGGCAAGCATGATCGGGGTCGCCGCGACCATGAGCGCAGCAAGGAGCAGGGTCGGAGAGATCGAGGACAGATCCATCATGCAGCCTCTCGCCGGGCAAACCGGATGCGGTAGTTGGTCAGAACATCGACAGCCAGGAGGAAGAACAAAAGCATGCCCTGGAACAACTGGATGGCAGCCGTCGGCAGGCCAAGGGTCAGTTGCGCCAATTCACCCCCGATATAGGTCAGCGCCATGAGCAGACCCGCCAGGAGAATGCCCGCCGGATGCAGACGGCCAAGAAAGGCCACGATGATGGCGGTAAAGCCATAGCCAACGTTGAAATCGATCGAGATGCGGCCTGCCGGTCCGGCCACCTCAAACATCCCGGCGAGGCCGGCAAGCGCGCCAGCCGCTCCCAAACAGATCAGGATCAGACGTGCAGGGTTCACGCCCGAAAAAGCAGCGGCCCGGGGACTTTGACCTGCCAAACGGATCTGGAAGCCAAGGATATGGCGGCTCAGAAGAATGTAGCCGAAGATCACGGCAACAAGGGCTGCCACGACACCCCAATGCATCCCGGTGCCGGGGAGCAGTTCCAGGTTGGCAGCCGCCGGATACTGGGAGAGGTTGCGAGATCCGGGAAACCCCATGCCTTCGGGGTTCCGCAATGGTCCCAGCGCCATATAGGCCAGAATGTTCTCGGCCACGTAGACCAGCATCAAGGAGACCAGAATCTCGTTGGTGCCAAAACGGACGCGCAGGAATGCAGGGATCATCGCCCAAAGGAGGCCCCCAAGGGCGCCTGCCACGATCATGGCTGGGAAGATCAGAACACTCTCGGACGGATAGGCCGCAAGGGCCACGGCGGCCGCACAAATCGCGCCCATGATATACTGGCCCTCGGCCCCGATGTTCCAGATGCCGGCCCTGAAGCCAAGGGATAGCCCAACTGCGATCAGGATCAGCGGGCCCGCCTTCACAAGGAGCTGTGGGCGCGAATAGCTTGAGAATTCGCCGAACAAGGGGTCCCAGAAAATCGTGCGGATCGCCTCGAAGGGGTCCTTGCCCAGGATTGCGAACAGTATACCCCCGGCAATCATCGTGGCCAGAACGGCAAGGAGCGGGGTGGCCCAGGTCCAGACCTGGCTGGGCTGCGGCCGCTTTTCAAGCCGGATCACTTGCATCGTCTTGTCCACCTCGTACCGCAAACAGTGACATTTTGAGTATTTGGAACGAAGCGAAGGAGTATATCGACCGCTTCCATCTTCGCTTTGTCCAAAATACTCCCGCCGGAGGCGACCTTATTCTGCCACATGTGCCACCTCCATATCATGGGCTCCGCCCAGCATCAGGCCAATCTCTTCAACACTCAGCCCCTGCGCGGGCCGTGGCGGTGAAAGCCTGCCTCCGTTCAGGGCCGCAAACCGATCCGAGATTTCCATAAGCTCGTCCAGATCCTGGCTGATCACGATCACCGCAGCACCGTTGGCAGCCAGATCGAGCAAGGCCTGCCGGATCGCCGCTGCTGCAGAGGCATCGACACCCCAGGTGGGTTGGTTGACGACAAGAACCTCTGGCCGCTGCAGGATCTCGCGCCCGATGACGAATTTCTGCAGGTTGCCACCCGACAAGGACCGCGCGGCATTGCCGGGTCCCGGCGTGCGGACGTCGAAACTCTTGATGACCCTTTCGGCAAAGACGCGGGCCTTGCCCCAGCGCAGAAAACCGTTTTGCGTCAGTTCTTCCCGGATTGTGCCGGTCAGGATGGCGTTTTCGGTCAGGCTCATGTCGGGGGCGGCGGCATGGCCCATCCGTTCTTCGGGTGCGGTCAGGAGACCCAACCGCCGCCGCGCATTCGGGGCAGCCCGCCCGATGGCGGCGCCTTTGAACTGCACCATCGAAGCTTCGGTCTTCATCTCACCCGATAGCGCCAGCAGCAATTCATCCTGACCGTTGCCCGCGACCCCCCCGATGCCAAGCACCTCACCGGTGCGAACTTCGATCGAGATGTCCCGCAGCGCGGTTCCGAACTGCCGCGGCGGTGGAGCGGACAACCGGTCAAGCTTTAACACCACCTTGCCGGTTGGCGCCTCGGGCCGGGACGGAACATGCAGGATCGACCCGACCATCATTTCTGCCATGTCCCGGGCCGAGGTCTGGCGGGGGTCACAGGTCCCAACGACTCGTCCCAGTCGCAAAATAGTGGCGTGTTCGCAAAGGCTGCGGATCTCTTCAAGTTTGTGCGAGATATAGAGGATGGCAGTCCCTTCAGACCGGAGCTTGCGTAGGGTTGCGAAGAGGATATCAACCTCCTGCGGTGTCAGGACGGATGTCGGCTCATCCATGATCAGAAGCCTCGGATCCTGCAGCAGGCAGCGAATGATCTCAACCCGTTGCCGTTCTCCAGCGGACAGATCCCCGACGATCCGCGAGGGATCAAGCGGCAGCCCATACTTCGCCGAGACATCTGTGATACGGGCAGCAAGCGCATTCATCGCCGGTGGGTCCTCCATCCCCAGGGCAATATTTTCGGCCACATCGAGCGCGTCGAAGAGCGAAAAATGTTGGAACACCATTGCCACACCCGCCGTGCGGGCGGCACGCGGCTCGCCCGGCTGGAAGGGTTGCCCGGCAAGGGTCATGGTTCCGGTATCCGGCCGGACCAGTCCGTAGATCGTCTTGACCAGAGTGGACTTGCCGGCTCCATTCTCGCCCAGTAGGGCATGAACCTCTCCGGCCCGGATATCGAAGGAGACATCCTTGTTGGCCACGACGCCGGGGTAGGCCTTTGTCAGCCCCTTCAGTTGGAGAAGAACATCCGTCATCCCGCCTTCTCCCCCAATGTCCTGACCCGACCGTCCGTCTTCAGTAGCGCGGCGGCCACCCCGACGGCAATGGCCTGTGGATGCTTGCCAAGGTCCGGGTCCCCGATCGGGCAGGCAATCCGGGCAATCGCCTCTGGACCATGTCCCAGGTCCCGCAGTCGGGACCGAAAGCGCGCCCATTTGGTTGCCGAACCGATCAGCCCAACGCTCGCAAACCTGTGGTGCAACAGGGCATGGCACAGCGCCAGGTCATGATCATGCGAGTAGGTCAGGATCAGGTGATCTGCATCGGCCGGGGCATGCGGAACCAGCACCTCTGGCGCACGCGCGACGATGGATGTCACGTCGGGCGGAACCGGTTCGGGAAACCGCTCGGCGGCCGTGTCGACCCAGGTGATGGCCCGGTCCGGAAAGGGGCGCAGAACCTCGACCAGTGCCCGCCCGACATGGCCCGCCCCCCATATCCACAGGGGCTTGCGCGGCTCTGAACCGGCCTCGATCAACCAGCCGTCCACCTCAACCGGCAGCGCGCCAGGCCGCATCCCATCAAGGCTTTGTCCGACGACAGTCGGTATCTTGCCGTGGCTGCACAGCCGTGTCAGGGGTCGAGCGTAGGGCAGGCTTGGGGGCAGCGACGCGGCATCGAACCTCTCCCAGACGAGGCTCACCGATCCGCCGCAGCATTGCCCAAGGGCCGGGCCTAGCGGAAAGGACCGGGCAAACCGGTTCCGACCGGAAGCGATCATGCGCCCCGCCTCGGCAACGGCCTCATACTCAAGCGCGCCTCCGCCGATGGTGCCCGATTGGCCTCCGTCCCAGACCAGCATCGAGGTTCCCGCACCCCTTGGGGCCGACCCCGACGACCGGCTGATCAGCAACCGGACCACTTGCCCTCGTTCGGCCACGGCGGTTTCAAGGGCGGGCAGGTCAAGGCTCATGACCGGGCCCGCGCAATGGCAGCCATGATCTTTTCGGCCGTCGCCGGGGCGACCAGGGCAGGATAGCCCGGTCCACAGGCCGACACGGCACTGGACAGCGCCAGAAAGGCCGAGATGCCCAGCATGAAGGGCGGCTCACCCACCGCTTTGGACCTGTAGACCGTTTCGGCCTTGTTGGGCGCATCCCAAAGGGCCACATTGAAGATATCGGGCCGGTCCGAACAGGCCGGAATCTTGTAGGTCGAGGGGGCGTGGGTGCGCAGGCGGCCCTTGTCGTCCCAGACAAGCTCTTCGGTCGTCAGCCAGCCCGCGCCCTGAACATAGCCGCCTTCGACCTGGCCGATGTCGAGGACGGGGTTCAGGCTGGCACCGGCATCATGCAGGAGGTCGGCGCGCAGGATCCGGTTTTCGCCTGTCAAAGTATCGATAACCACTTCTGTGACCGCGGCGCCATGGGCAAAGTAGTAGAAGGGACGGCCTTCGCCCTTGATCCGGTCCCAGACGATGTCGGGGGTCTTGTAAAAGCCTGTGGCCGAAAGGCTGACCCGGTTCATATAGGCGGTCTGAGCGGCTTCGGCAAAGGACAGGACGGTGCCACCCACCATGACCTTGCCATCCGCAAAGCGCACGCTGGCGGGATCTGCCTGATGCAGTTCGGCCAGACAGGCGGCGACGCGGTCGCGGATCGTATCACAGGCGGCTTGGGCTGCCATGCCGTTCAGATCGGAGCCCGACGAGGCCGCCGTGGCCGAGGTGTTGGGCACCTTGCCCGTATCGGTCGCCGTGATCTTCACCGCGGAAGGGTCAATGCCAAAGCGGCTGGCAGCAACTTGGGCCACCTTCTGGAACAGGCCCTGGCCCATTTCAGTGCCACCGTGGTTCAGATGGACTGAACCGTCCTGATAGACATGAACAAGCGCCCCAGCCTGGTTGAGATGGGTCAGTGTGAATGAAATGCCGAATTTCACCGGTGAAAAGGCGATGCCCCGCTTCAAGACCGGCTGCCCGGCGTTCCATGCGGCAATAGCCTCGCGGCGCTGGGCAAAGTCGGACGAGGTCAGCAAGGCCTCGGTCATCTCGTGAAGGGCAAAATCGGTGACCTCCATACCATAGGGGGTCGTATTGGCTGGACGCATCCGGCCCCTGGGCGAATGCTCCGCCCCGTAGCGGACCGCTCCACCACCGCTGCCCCCAGTAAGGGGCTGGGCTGTGCCGGGCTGGGCTGTATTGGGCGTCCGTTTCTTCGGATCGGAAGTATCCTCGGGGGGGCGCAAAGCGCGGGGGGCAGACAGCCCCCCTGCGACCGGTGCCATCGGGGCATAATAGTTGATCTTGCGGACCTCGACCGGATCAAGGCCAAGGTGATGGGCCAGATGATCTATCGCTGCCTCCATGCCGAGCATGCCCTGGGGCCCGCCAAAGCCCCGATAGGCTGTAGCCGACTGGGTGTTGGTACGCAGCCGGTGCGAAGTGATGCGGGCGGCAGGCAGCAGGTAGGCGTTGTCGGCATGGAGCATCGCCCGGTCGGCTACTGGCAGGGACAGGTCCATCGCCCAGCCGCACCGGGTGTAATGGGTGAAATCGACAGCCAGAATGCGGCCCTCGGCATCATGCCCTATGTCATAGTCGATCCGGAAATCATGGCGTTTGCCGGTGATGATCATGTCGTCGTCGCGATCATAGCGCATCTTGCAGGGTCGGCCGGTGATCCGGGCGGCGACGGCACAGGCTATGGCCAAAGCATTGCCCTGGCTTTCCTTGCCGCCAAAGCCTCCTCCCATGCGGCGGACCTCGCAGCGGACAGCATGCATTGGCAGATCAAGGGCCTCGGCGACCTTGTGCTGGATCTCGGTCGGGTGCTGGGTTGAGGAATGGATGACCATGTCCCCTCCCTCCTGGGGCAGGGCAAGGGCGGCCTGGCCTTCCAGGTAAAAGTGCTCCTGCCCGCCCATTTCCAGGCTGCCGGACAGGCGGAGGGGCGCTGCGGCCATCGCGGCATCTACATTGCCTTTGGTCCAGATCCGGGGGCCATCCTCAAATCGGCTGTCTGCCGCCAGGGCGGCCTTGATCGTCAGGATGGGCTGCGCTTCCTCATAGCCTACCTGGCCAAGGGCGGCCGCCCGACGGGCCGCCCCATGACTGCGCGCCACAACCAGAAACAGCTGCTGACCAACGTAGTGAACGGTCCCGTCGGACAAGAGGGGCTCGTCATCGTTGGACGGAGAGCAATCGCAAGGCCCGGGTAGGTCCTGCGCGCTGAGGACCGCAACAACGCCGTCAGCCTGCCGGACAGCCTCAAGGTCCATGCGGACGATCCGGCCACGGGCAATCGTGGACAGCCCAAAGGCAAGGTGCAGTGTTCCCTGTGGCGTGGGGATGTCGTCGACGTAGCGGGCCTGGCCCGTCACATGCAGAGGGGCGGCATCATGCGGCAGGGGGCGCGCAACGGTCATGGCTGCACCTCCAGCACTGACACCAATTCGCCTGCAAGGTCGGCCCGGTAACGTCGCAACAGGTTCTGGGCCACGGCCAGCCGATAAGCAGCGGAGGCACGCATGTCGGAAAGGGGCGCGAAATCCTTGGCAAAGGCGGGCAATGCGGCTTCGACCGTCGCCGCGTCCCATGGCTTGCCGACCAGGGCGGCCTCAACGACAGACGCCCTCTTGGGGATGCCGGCCATGCCACCAAAGGCGATCCTTGCCGCCCGGACTATCCCATCCTCAATTGTCAGGTTGAAGCACCCGCAGACGGCCGAGATGTCCTGGTCGAACCGCTTGGAAATCTTGTAGCATCGCAAATCCGGCGCAGAGCGGTGGATGGTGATCGCCTCGACAAATTCCCCGGCTGCCCGGTCCTGCTTGCCATAATCCAGAAAAAAGGCCTCGACAGGCAGATGTCGGCAGGTGTCGCCCTTGCGCAGATGGAGCGAGGCGCCAAGCGCAATCAGGGCAGGCGCATTGTCCCCGATGGGTGATCCGTTGGCGATGGACCCCCCGATGGTCGCGGCGTTGCGGACCTGGACCGACCCGTACCGCCGGATAAGTTCAGCGTAGGACGGATGGGTTGCTGCAATCGCCTTGAGCAGGCTGGTCATCGTCACACCGGCCCCGATGCGCAGCACATCGCCCTCTCGGGCGATTGATTGCAGATCGGTGCAACGGTTGAGAAAGGCCACGGGACCGAGGTCGCGAAACTGCTTGGTCACCCAAAGGCCCACATCTGTCGCCCCCGCGATCAGCGTGGCGTCCGGGTTGTCCAGATACCACCTAGCCAGCGCGTCGGAGGAGGTCGGGCAGTAAGGTGGGTCTTGACCCACCAATGCCTCAGGTTCGGGTGGGTCAAGACCCACCTTACAAGCATCGGCCAGCATCCAGTCGGGGATCGGGGTCCCTTCGATCGCCTCGGCGGCCCGCACGATGGGGGCATATCCGGTACAGCGGCACAGATTGCCGGCCAGTTGATCATTGTGGTCGTGGCGTCCGTTCAGATGGGCCACCGCCATGGAGACCACGAAGCCCGGCGTGCAGAACCCGCATTGGGACCCGTGTTTGGCCACCATGGCCTCTTGCGCCGGATGCATCTGGCCTTGGGGACCGGCGATGCCTTCGACAGTGCGGACGGCCTTTCCGGCCAGTTGCGGCATGAACAGGATGCAGGCGTTCAGCGCCCGGCTTCCGTCGGCATCGGTCACCATGACGGTGCAGGCGCCGCAATCACCCTCGTTGCACCCCTCTTTGGTGCCGCACAGGCCACGCCCTTCGCGCAGCCAGTCCAGAAGGCTCCCTGTTGCCCCGCTTTCGGCGCGCACAGTCTCTCCGTTCAGAAGAAACGTGATCTCCATATTCGAGAACCTGCCGCCTTACCGTATGTTTGGGGCTGCTGCACGATCGATGCGGCGTAGATCGGGCGCCCTGTCCGGGTCAGATGATGAAACCCTGATGACGGCCCCTTGGCAAGCCATTTTCGCACCGATCTGGCTTCGACAAGCAACCCTGTAAGGTGCGCAACGCGCACCCCGCGATTATCCGCCGCGATCACCCTGTTGCCCCTTGCCCCGCCCTCGCCCCAAGATACTGTGGGGGGCATGACATCAGAGCCCCGATTCATCCACCTGCGCGTCCATACCGAATACTCCCTTCTGGAAGGGGCGGTGCCGGTCAAAAAACTGCCCGGGCTGGCCGCCGCGGCGCATATGCCGGCCGTCGCCATCACCGACACCAACAACATGTTCGCCGCGCTGGAGTTTTCCGAAGGCGCGGCCAAAGCCGGAATTCAGCCCATCATCGGCTGCCAGCTCAGCCTGACCTACCTGCCGCCCGAGCCCGGAAAACGGCCCGAGCCACCGGCCCCGCTGGTGCTGCTCGCCCAGTCAGAGGCGGGCTATATGAACCTGATGAAGCTCAATTCCTGCGAGTATCTCGACGCAGGCGGAGAGTTGCCGCAGGTCAGTCTTGAAGAGCTTGCCACCTATTCGGAGGGTCTGATCTGCCTGACCGGTGGCCCCGACGGGCCGGTGGGCCGGTTGTTGCGCGCGGGGCAAGGCCCCAAGGCGCAGGCACTGATGACCCGGCTTGCCGCCATCTACCCCAACCGCTTGTATGTGGAGCTGCAACGCCACCCCGGCGACGGCGGTCTGCCCGAGGGAGAGCGCCTGACCGAACAAGGGCATGTCGAAATGGCCTATGCCATGGACTTGCCGCTGGTGGCCACGAATGACGTCTACTTTCCCAAGGCCGCCCTTTATGAGGCCCACGACGCCCTGCTGTGCATCGCCGACGGGGCCTATGTCGACCAGCAGGAACCCCGACGCCGCCTGACCCCCCAGCACTATTTCAAAAGCCCGCGCGAAATGGCGACCCTGTTTGCCGACCTGCCCGAGGCGATAGAGAACACGGTCGAGATTGCCCGCCGCTGCGCCTTTCGCGCCCGCAAGCGCAACCCGATCCTTCCCAGGTTCGCCGATGACGAGGTCGAGGAACTGCGCCGACAGGCCCGGGCCGGGCTTGCGGACAGGCTTGCTGTCATCCCCCATGCCGCCCCGGTCGAGGATTACGAAAAGCGCCTCGAGTTTGAGTTGGGCATCATCGAGAAGATGGGCTTTCCCGGCTATTTCCTGATCGTGGCCGACTTCATCAAATGGGCCAAAGATCAGGCCATTCCGGTCGGACCGGGCCGGGGCTCGGGCGCGGGCAGTCTTGTGGCCTACGCCCTCACCATCACCGACCTTGATCCCCTGCGCTATTCGCTCCTGTTTGAGAGGTTCTTGAACCCCGAACGTGTGTCGATGCCCGACTTTGACATCGACTTCTGCATGGACCGGCGCGAAGAGGTGATCCGCTACGTTCAGGAAAAATATGGGCGCGACAAGGTTGGCCAGATCATCACCTTTGGGGCTTTGCTGTCCAAGGCCGCCGTCCGCGACGTGGGCCGGGTTCTGCAAATGCCCTACGGACAGGTTGATCGCCTCTCCAAGATGATTCCGGTCGAGGGGGTCAAACCGGTCAGCATCGAAAAGGCCCTCGCCGACGAACCCCGGTTGCGCGAAGAGGCCAAAAATGAAGAAGTCGTCAATCGTTTGCTGACCTATGCCCAGCAGGTCGAGGGGCTCTTGCGCAACGCCTCGACCCACGCCGCAGGCGTGGTGATCGGCGACCGGCCCCTCGACGAATTGGTGCCGCTTTACCAGGACCCCCGATCTGACATGCCGGCAACCCAGTTCAACATGAAATGGGTCGAGCAGGCGGGGCTGGTCAAATTCGACTTTCTGGGCCTCAAAACCCTGACGGTGATCCAGAATGCGGTCGATCTGATCAAGACGGCCGGCCGCACCCTGAATGTCGCGGCCGATGGCACGGTCTTGTATCAGCCGCCGCAAGGGTTTGAGTATGACATCGGGGCGATCCCGCTGGATGACGCCAAATCATACGAACTTTATGCCGCCGCCAAGACGGTCGCCGTGTTTCAGGTGGAAAGCTCGGGCATGATGGATGCCCTCAAGCGGATGAAACCGACCTGCATC
>Ga0209652_1000521_pt1 | contig 32776 bp, 45 predicted proteins | sample SaaInl74LU_5_DNA_FD_184641 | JGI IMG/M metagenome (GOLD analysis project Ga0209652, IMG submission 184641) | Marine microbial communities from expanding oxygen minimum zones in the Saanich Inlet - ESP_74LU_5_DNA (SPAdes) (version 2) | ecosystem: Environmental > Aquatic > Marine > Intertidal zone... | reverse complement strand
CTTTGTTCATAAGATCGATTGCGTCATCTCCAGTATCTTCAATAATATCGGATGTGTATAGCATTTCTAATAATACCTCATTTAAATAATCATTAGTTGCTTCATATAATTTAGAAGCTAATTCTTGGTATTCTATTTTTTTCATAATCAATGATTTAACTTTAATTTTATTAAAATATAGGCTAATAATAAACCTACTAAAATTAAAACAATTACTTCTTTTATTTTAAATTTCATCTGTTTCTATTAGTTTAGCGATATAGCTCCATACTTTTATTTCTTTAAGAGTACTGTTGTACATATTTTTTAATGTTTCAACAGGCACTACTGATTCGTTGCCGCTTTTTACATCGTCTTCTAAATTATCCCGTTCGATATAAAGTATTTGTAGTTTAGCAAAAGCTTTGTTACTGGCTCTTTCTTTTATTTCTTGTAGATCAAAGTCACTAATCATTATCAATAGGTTTTTGAATATTGAACAAACTTGTAACTGCGTTGTCTACTTCTTCTGCTAAACCAGAATAGTCATTAAATTCTGCGTTCTCTACAAAGACTCTACCATTATAATCTAAACCAAAGTCAAAATCATAGTTATCAGGTGTATTGAAATCGTAGTTTTCAATAGCTTTTTCAATTGCTTCGTAGATTAAGTTGCTTTGTTCTACGCTTAATTCAGGTTTATTGATATTTTCCAATTGTTCTTTTGCTTCATTTAATTCTTTAGTTAATTGAGTTTGAGCTGCTTCATTAGCTTTTAATGTAGCTTCTAATTCTGCTGTTTTAGTTATTAAGTCTTCTCGTGTCATTTTATTATATTTTATTTGTTACGTTTATATTATCGATCAGTGATCGTGTTTAGTTTGTTTTAGTATTTATATTTAATATCGCTTATCTCTCGTACTATAATCTCATAAGAATGGTCGCAATACATTATTGCCCATTGTCTTGCTTCGTCAAGTGTTTTCGCTAGTATGAATGTTACTTCATCTGCATTGTATATCATGAACTTACTCATCGCATATCAGTGTTTATAGCTTCTGCGATCTCGTAGTAATTTACTTGTTTTAGAAAAGCTTTAGCGTAATCTTCTATTAAATTTATTTTCAATGTAGCGTTGTTTGACCAACCGTTATATTTTTTCATAAGTAAATTGTTCTTTAATTATTTCTTTAAATCTTGAGTTTAACACTGTGTATAGCATCTTGTTTATTACTGGGAATACATTATTGATACCGTGTAATACACTTGCGTGATGTCTATTTACTTGTTTACCAATTTCCTCTAATGAAAAAGTGGTGTATTGTCTACATAGTACATAGTATATAGATCTAGCATCAGAGTATCTACGCATTTGGGTTTTTTTACTTATATCAATATCTAGTATTTCGTTGATAATATCTTTTATAAGTTTAGGTGTTATTGCCTCCATATTAAAATAAGTGGTTATAAACACACTCTTGAACAAAGTCAAGATGTACGTCGTTAATATAATCAATTTCTTCATCTGTCATTTCTCTACCATCATATTCCGCTGATGCAATAAAAGCATCTACGAAGTCAGGGTAGTCGTTGAAGTCAATACCATCAACTTCAACATTTGCTATTTTTGTGAAATCTATTTCCATAATACTTGTTTTTAATCTAGTGGATAATTTAATTCTTCGTATGTATATACTGTTGCTCGGTCTATCAGTCTTTTTTTATTTAACAATTCTTCTCTGTTGTCGATATAGTGATCGATCTCTCTTTTCATTTCATCTTCGCTGTATGTTTGAAAAGATGTTGTGAATAAACCATCAAGTAATTTTTCGTCGCTACATTCGTAACCTTTACAAAGGTAACCGTTCCAAGTACGCCATTCGATCGGTGTGTATAGCACACCTCTATGATATTTATTTTTCATTTTTAAGTTTTTCGTATAATTTCCAACAGTCTTGTTTTAAAACACCGTATCTTGTTGCTAATCCGCCATTGTCGTCGAAGGTATATCTTTTTGAAGGTAAATAGCCTTCACCCAACGATTCTAATATTGCATTACACATCCACTGATTATATAGTACAACTTCACCCGATGTTGATTTGAACGTAGGAGCTTTATCAATCGCTTCTAAAAGTAAGTAAATTTTTTCTTCCCTTTTAAGATTTAGTAAATGGTTGTAGTAGATTTTAGCGGTCTCAAGGATTGCAAAATCAAAAATTTCATTTTCAAAGTTTTCAAACGAACCTTGAAATAGTTTACTGTAAAATTCTTCAAACCCTGAATTTTTTAATTTTTTACCAGAAACGTAGTAATCAAAGCAAGGTTCAGGATCTTCAAATACTTTAACGTCACCGTACTTGTCACTTTCAAAAGTAACTAATCCGCCATATAGATCAACCTCCGCGGTTATAATAGGGTTTACTTCAATAGTTAAACTTTTACTGAATCTTACGTAGTCTTTGTTGTGTGATATTTTCTTTAATTTCATTTTATTGTTTTTTAATTACATTTATATTATCTTTCGGTGATCGTATTTAGTTTGTTAAGCTACCGTATACTCTACACCATTACATTTAATTCTTAAAATACTATCTAGTTTTATAGTTCTATAACCGTCGTCACCCATAGAGTATACAATCAAATTACCTCTAGATTTAGGATCGTATTTCAAACCGACACCACTAAGGCTTTTTCTTACACCTAAACGTGCATTCATTTTGCGTATAGCACCATTCTTTTTACGGAAAGTAACATTAAATATTTTACCGTTTTCTAATTGTTTTACATTAAAGTTCATAATTGTGTGGTTTTTAGTTAATTTTTCAACTTCTTCTCGAGTATAGAAACAATCACCTATATATTGGCCCGCCATATTTTCAATGTCCACCGCAATACAATACGGTAATCTAGTCCATGCCTCATTAGCCTCAAGCTCCTCAAAAATTTCACTACCTAAATAATGATATTCTTTTTTATACTCCTTAATTTTTTCTAATACTTCCGGTTTAATTCTGTCAATACATTTCATAATAGTTATATTTGTTTAATAAATTTAATATCTTCGTTAATTGCTTCAGCTATCTCGCTGTAATCCACTAGTGCAATAAAGGTTATAGCGTAATCTTCCATGAGGTGACTACCGTTTTTCATTTCAAAATTAGATGTTACTACATCATTTGCTATTTCCATCAATTGATCTTCGTCAACTGGCTCTGTAAAGTCTATTTTACTTAGTACATCGTTCCATATTCTCCAAGTTATATATGAACTCCACCCGTTATATTCTCCTACCATAGCTTTATATTATTGATTTAAGTTTTTCTTTAATTTTTACTACATCTTCGTCACTTACGTAAAAGTCATACCCGTATTTATCGCTTAAGGAATATAAGCAAGCATCATGAAAACTTCTTTCTATCTCCGTATCTAAGTAGTAGGCTACGTCTTCTATTTCTTCTAAAGTTAATTTCATAATAATTATAGTTCGTTTAAGTTAATATTTAATTTTTCCGCCACCAACTCTAACGCTAGTTTATACCCATAGTTCTTACTAAATTGCATCAGTAAAAAATCATTAGCTCCACCATTTGCTTTAGCAAAATCATCTAAATACTCTTCACTCGGAGTTGCCACTATACCCCTATCTAACATAGTCATTTGTTCTTTTAAAAATTCTTTCATTATAATTATTATTTTAAGTTCATATATATTATCATAAGTACTACGTATTATGTTTGATCACCAGTTTTTAGTTAAGTGCTTGTTAAAGAACTCATATAAAACCTTGTTAGCAACGTGTATAGCATCATCACCGCTATCTTGTATAACTTTTTCGTCATAGAGCATTTCAATTATTTCTTCATTTATGAAGTCCACGGTTCTCTCGTATAGTTGAGAAGATAATTCTTGATATTCTTTTTTAGTCATTTTCTTATTTATTTAAGTTATTTTTATATTAATATCTATCATAGTCTTCAAAGTCAATTAATGGGTAATAACTATAACCTTTTAAGTTGAATTCTTTTTCTTCATACTCATTTGAGTATTTTTTAGGTATCTCACATATTCTAAATCCAATATAATACATCGGTGAATGTTGAAATTTTAACCTTTTACTTTTAGGTGTTTTAGTTCTCGAATGTCTGTGTCCTACTACTAACATAGTTTTTATAGTTTTTAATTATTATTATTTCTTTATTTTTATTTATTTTTATTACATCTATATTATCATATAACCATCGTATTCTATTTGTAAAAGTACTACTATTTATTTATTAGTAAAATTAGAATTACAGGTATTACCACATATCTCTCACTACAAGATCTAAAATTTAATGATTAAAAGTGTGACAATAGGTAGTTATATATTTAATAGTAAGAGGCTATCGTCGCATTTTTGGTATTACTCAAAATCCCACCATTCATTATTATAAAATTCCACTACTTCTTCATTAGTACAAGTGTTATTTTTAATTAACTCTTTAATTTGAGGTACTGTGAGTTCGTCGAAGTTTATTGTTTTCATTATTATTTAGTTTGTAAGGTTATTAATATATCTCTAATATCTTCTCTATGATCGTTTTGATCTAAGAAATCATATAATACTTCTTTTAAAGAGTAGATTTGTTCTTGTGTTAATTCCTTCATAATTGTTATTATTTATTTGTTACATATATATTATCTTTCACCTAACGTATTTAATTTGCTCTTTTGCTATACACTATTTACCGAAGTATATAAGATCAATAGTTAAATATGGTGTAGGACGGAGTCTACTCTTCCGATAGTATTCCAGTATCAGGCCCTTGTTCAATTATATTATCGATAGGTGATCGTAATGAATTTGCTCTAAAAAATAGTTGTTTACCGAAAGTGCTATACGCGTTGCTATACACGCTTTCACGTGCTCTGTAGAGTATTACAGATTTAGTATTCTTTCAATGCTCCTTTATCGTTACTTTCCATATAGGAAGCTCCAAAAGCTAAAAAGTTAAGTTCTAACATTTCTGTATTAGTTATAATACCTTTTTGTAATTTGTTATTTAATTCTTCGTATCTTTCCATATTATTTAGTATTAATAGTCTATTTTTATATCATTTAATATTTCTTTTAATTCTTCTACTGAAAACTCTTGTAAGTCTTTATAGTCTTGATCGTTGTGTGTGTGTTTACAGTATTCCCAGATTTCTTGTATTAAGTTTTGTTTCATAATTGTTATTGTTTATTTGTTACAGTTATATTATCTATTTACACTCGTACTTAGTTTGTAATTTTAGATTTGTATTTTCAAACTTTAAGTCATCTGCTTTTTGAGCAAGATCGTACAAAATACTATCAGATTCTGGGCTGATCATTGATCTAAGCGTATTGTATAATGTTTCTATTTCTTTATCGTAAAAATCCATATTATTTGTTTTAAAGGTTAGATCCGTTTACTATCGCATCATATATTACGATAATACCAAGCGTCAATACTGTTATGTATACTATTACTTTTATCAATTTTTTCATAATTTATAGGTTTAATTTTATTTATATGATCTTATCTGTTTTCCCCCGAGGGAGAAGCTACTACTTTTCAGTAGCAACCTCTTCTAGTTCTTCAAACTCAGCTAGATGTCTAACGGTAGAAGGTAAGTTAGTTGATTGTGACCAGTAACCTCTTTTGATCCAACATGGCATTATACTTAGTTTAGGTAACATTGCTTCAAGTATTACATCGTGATTGTAAGTTACTTTTTGATTTTTGTTGTTTACAAAGGTGATGATTTGATTTCGTCCTAGCCAACTTTTTCTCACTACAAAGTTTTTTCTTTCGATTGGTGGAAAGATTTTAGCTTTCTCTTCATTAGTCATGTTTGCAATTGCTTGAGTAATTAATTCTTGATTTGTCATAATTTTTATATTTAATTGTTATTATTTATTTACACTTATATTATCTTTTATACTTCGTATTCAGTTTGTTTAAAATCCTATCAATTCATCCAGTTCATTTGGATCTAATTCAATCAGATCACATAGATCCATATCCGTATTAGCCATAGCTAATTCTAGTTTATACTCGTAAGGTATCATAATTTTTATTTTTTAAGTTATTATTTATTTATTTTTATTACACTTATATTATCTAAATAACCACGTATTAAATTTGCCTAAAAAGTCAAAAATATATATCTAAAAATATAAAAATAGTTTGATTAGTTCCTGATATATTCACAGCAAAACGTGGAAAACCCTGAATAAAACGTAAAAACAACACGGGGACTGGTAAAAATAAAAGCATTTCCCAAATACTTAAAAAAAAATGTATAGCGTAGCGTAACACAAAACCTCTATATAATTAACAAAAAATTTTTTACTATTTTTTTTCTGTTATACAGTGCGACGATAGGGTATTATATATAATAGTAGCAGGCTAATGTCGCATTTTTAAAACATAATAAAAAGACGTAATCATACAATGTATGAGACAAAAACTTTCACCATCCGCTAGAAGAGCTAAGGCTGCTAGAGATAAGGCTTATGCAATGTCCCCTGCTAGGAAGGCTAAAAAAGCACATGCACAGCGTAAGCGAAGAGAAAATCCTCACGAGGCTAAAGGTCAGGACTATGATCATAAGCGTCAAAGATTTGTTTCTGTGAAATCGAATCGAGGTAATGAGGGGCAAGGTACTAGAAAGGAAAGCGGAAATAGATATTCAACAAACACATAATATAGCATGGCAAGAATAAGCACTTATGGTGTAGACGCTAAACCCGAATTAGGAGATAAAACGATAGGAACTGATGTTGCTCCGGGCGCTAATTTAAGAACAAAAAACTATTCTTTAGCGGATGTAGTTGGTATGTTTAATAAAACCAACAGTTTAGGTGTTGCTGACCAAGTGTTATATTTTTTCCAGACAGATATATCAGAAGGTAGAGATGCGGGTACTATAAGTTTTGAAGCAGGAGGAGGTGTAGGGAAGCCATTTTCTGATGTTACTTCTTTTATGCTTAGTAAAACATTGATAGGGTTTAAAAATATAGATAAATATATACCATTATTCGTAGGTAAGAGCATAATTTTAGCTGAGCTAAATGATATAAATAAATTTGGTATATACCTAGTTGATAGTATTACAGAACACCCTACAGAGTCTAACTTTTTTATAGTAAACGTCACTAATCAAGAAGCTAATGGGGTAATGGCCATTGGGGCCACTTATATATTTAGTGAGTTTACAATACCTAACAATGATACGGATAAAACATATGTGCATGATCAGGCTACTGCTTCTTCGACCTGGAACGTGCAACACAATCTAAATAAGTTTCCATCAGCTACAATGGTGCTGTCTACTGGGCAGAAAGGTTATGGAGATATTATGTATATAGACGAAAACAACTTAACAATAACATTTGCCTCTGCAGAGTCGGGTAAGGCATATATAAACTAAAAGCATGGCAATACCTTTTTTAAACAACCTAAATCTTAAAAATAACGAAATATGGAATGTAAGGCTTCATAATACAGGATCCGCTAATACAAATCCTGGGCAGATATACTTTGATACAGGTGATAGTGTAGCTAAATATTATGCAAACCCTACAGATACTTGGGTATCTTTAAAAGAGTATAGCTTTGGTAGCGGTACTTTTGTAAGTTTATCATCAACAGGTTCAGCAGCTAAACCAGTTATAACAGCTGAACTATCAGCTACTGGAACACCTGATTTAACAAAGTATCTAAGAGGAGACAACACTTGGGCACCTCTAAGTGATATAGCCGGCGTCACTTATGATTTAGATAGTTTACAGGTTGGAAATGATGCAGCTATAGTGTTAGTTGGATCTAACGCTGTAGTAGAAACTGTTACGCTTGTTGCTGGTACAAATATAACGCTTACCGATGATGGCTCTAAAAAAATAACAATAGACGCAGTTAGTTCTGCTCAAACTATAGCGCTAACAGGTGAAGTAACTGGATCTGGAACAACTTCAATATCAACAACAGTTGCTAACAACGTTTTAGATGTAGCTAATTTCAATGCATCAGCTATTGCAACGGCCGCAGAGGGAATTGAAAACAACGACAACGACACAACTCTACCAACTTCGGCTGCTGTTAAAGCTTATGTTGACGGAGCAGTAGTCGGTGGTTTAGTTTATCAAGGAAGTTACGATGCTGCAACAAATACCCCTAACTTAGATTCTACACCTATAGCTGGAATTAAAAAAGGTTGGACATACACAGTCACCGCAGATGGATTATTCTTTACAGAGCAAGTAAGAGTTGGTGATGTATTAATAGCGGAGATTGACTCGCCTACTGCTTTAACTGATTGGACAGCAGTTCAAAATAATATCGATTTAGCAAGTGCTTCACAAATAGGTATTGGTAATGTAGATGCTGGAACCGGAATAGGTGTAGCTTATGCAGGAGGCACAGCTACGGTAACGAATACAGATAGAGGTTCTTCTCAAAACATATTTAAGAATGTGGCTGTACCAGGACAAAGTACCATATCTGCAGACACTAATAACGATACTTTAACGCTATCAGCAGGCTCTAATATATCTATAACAACGAACGCAGCTAATGATACTGTAACAATATCTAACACATATAGTACTCCAACTACTTCTTACGCTACAACAATAGCCGACACAGCTACTATTAATCATGGGTTGAATACTAGGGATGTTGTAATTCAACTATACGATGTTGCTACTTACGAAACGGTTTACGCAGACGTAGAAAGATTATCAGCAACGCAAGCTACAATTACATTTGCATCTACCCCGACAAATTCAGTTAGAGTATTAGTACAAAAATAGGATAATAAATGAAGTTAAAATCAAATACAGAGATACAAGCAGATCTTGATGTAACAGGTACTATATCAGCAACAGGCGGAAACTCAACACAATGGAACACAGCCTACGCTGACAGGAATAAATGGGATGGTGGAGCAACTGGTTTAAACGCTACCACTGGTAGAGCTTCACTAGGTTTAGGATCTCTAGCTACTTTAAATACAGTAAATGCTGCCACCATAACTGATAACTCAGTTGGTGCAGCTGAACTAAACGTTACCGGAAATGGAACTACTTCTCAATATTTAAGAAGTGACGGGGATGGAACATTCACTTGGGCAACCCCCCCAAATACAACCCCTAATAATGCGACTATAACCATAAATGCGGGAGGCGCTTTAACAGGTGGAGGTTCATTTACCACAAACCAATCAGGAAATGCGACAATAACGGTTAACCATGAAGATACTTCGTCACAAGCTTCAGTGAACAATTCTGGTCGTACTTATATACAGGATATAACATTAGATACATATGGACATATAACCGGTATCACTAGCGCAACTGAAACAGTTACAGATACGACTTATTCAGCGGGTAATGGTTTAACTCTTTCTGGGACAACTTTCAATGTAAATGGAGGGAAAGGTGTTAAAGTTACTGGAGATAACGTATATATTAACGGTAATACACTTCCAGCAAGTGTTGATTTAAACACATATAGGTCTACTGGATTTTTTACTCAAAATTCTAATTCAAACGCGGCTAGTGGTACAAATTATCCTACTGCTAATGCTGGTATATTACAAGTTATTAATGATGATTATGGTAATGGCTTACATACAACTCAATTATATAGTCAATATAATTCTACTAATTATTATCATAGAACTTTTTACAATAATTCTTGGACTGCTTGGAGGAATTTAGCGCAAGACACAAACACTAATACGACTTATTCAGCAGGATCGCAAATTACTTTTAACGGGACGCAAATAAATCATGCAGATACATCGTCACAAGCTTCAGTGAGCGGTTTATCTGGTGCAAATGTATTTTCAACAATTAATATTGATGGGAATGGTCACGTTACAGGTCTAGCGTCAAGAACAATCACGTTGGCAAATTTAGGGTATACGGGAGCTACTAATGCCAATAATTACGTGCATCCTACACATCCTGGAGATGACATAAACGTAGACACAGGAGTTTTAACCGGTGCAACAGTGATTAGTGATTTAGATTTTAATGTTACGACTGATACTTTAGGTCACGTAACAGACGCTAATGCTGTAGTATCTACAAGAGCAATGACTTTAGCTGATTTGGGGTACACAGGAGCTACTAATGCTAATAATTATGTACACCCAAGTTATGCAGGGGATGACATAAGCATAGATACAGGAGCTTTAAGTGGAGGTAAAGTAATTAGTGATTTAGATTTCAATGTTACAACAGACGCGTTAGGGCATGTTACTGATGCTAATGCTGTGGTATCTACAAGAACTTTAACTCCTGGAGATATTGGAGCCCAGCCTTCAGGTAGTTATGTAACAACAAACACTATACAGGATATAACTGGAGCTAAAGTTGTTAAATCTCAATTAAAAATTGATCAAGGTAATAATGGCTCATTTATAATTGAAGATAGTGGAGTATTTGGTTATATTCCACATCCTGGAGGAGGATTTTATCATAGTGATACTAACAGTTTAACTGGCGCAATAAAAATAAAATTACCAACCCATGGAACAGATGATATGCTTGGGTTTGTTGTTGATATTTTTGATTACGCTACAAATGAGTCTATCACTGTATTTATAAAAGGATATTTATATCAAACCACCAATAATAATGAATGGGTAAATTGCTCGGTTCAAATTTTATCTAATGACACTGGTAAAGATTTTAATGTTAGATTTGGAGCTGATGGCACAACTAACTGTGTTTGGATAGGGGAAACAACTTCTACTTGGTCTTATCTTCAAGTAAGTGTTAGAGACTTTTTTACAGGTTTTACTGCTGATATTGATTCTTATAATGATAACTGGGCTGTTAGTTTAGTAACATCTTTTGACACTGTCAATAATACTAATTCTGGAAATTTTCCAATAGCTAAAAATGTTATTGCTAATGCTATAAATGCGAATCAACTAAATGTTTCTGGTAACGGAAGCACTTCTCAATACTTACGTTCAGATGGGGATGGTTCATTTACTTGGGCAACTCCACCGAACACGAACACTCAATTATCTACTGAGCAGGTGCAAGATATTGTAGGCGCTATGTTTAGTGGTAACACTGAAACTCGAATAGCCGCTACATATCAAGATGCGGATGGTACTATAGATTTAGTAGTGGATAACATGAACTACACTCTGCCTGAAGCTACTGCAACTACTAGAGGTGGTATTGAACTATTTTCAAACACAGACCAATCAGTAGCTGCTAACGCCGTTACAACAACTGCAGGTAGAACTTACGGTATTCAATTAAATTCTTCAGGACAAGCAGTTGTAAACGTGCCTTGGGTAAATACTGACACAAACACGTGGGTAGCGAATAGTGCTGCTAATGCAGGTTACGTTGCGGCAGGTGCAGGAAATAATAATAAAGTATGGAAGACAGACGCAAATGGTGTTCCAGCTTGGAGAGACGATGTAGACACGAACACTAATACCTGGAGACCGGTGAGTGTGGATACTAATGGCGATGGCTCTGCTAATAATACACTTACCTCTTCTGAAACCTTACGATTCAAGAAAGGTAGTAATATTACGTTATCTGAAGCTGGAGGGGTAATAACAATATCCTCTACAGATACTAATACATTCAGACCTATACATGATACGCCAGTAAACGGAGCTACCACTACTTCAATATCTTCAAATTGGGCATTTGACAACGTGAAGACTCCGGTACCAGCTGGAGCTGTGTTTACTGATAACAATACTTGGAGAGCTAACGCAGCCGATTCAGATGGTTACGTTACGCAAGGAGCAGGACAGGCAAACAAAGTGTGGAAGACAGATGCTACCGGTAACCCTGCTTGGAGATCTGACGCAAATACAACATATTCTGTAGCGACTTCATCTGTTTTAGGGTTAGTTAAGATAGGTTATGCAGAGACCGGTAAAAACTACCCTGTAGAGCTTGACGGTTCTAATAAGATGTATGTAAATGTTCCTTGGACCGACACTAATACAACTTACAGTGCTGGTAGTGGTATATCTTTATCAGGAACTACATTTAGTCACACTGATACTTCAACACAATCAAGTGTGAATAACTCGGGTAGAACATACATTCAGGATATAACATTAGATACTTATGGTCACGTAACAGGTATTACATCTGCTACGGAAACTGTAGTTAATACTGATACTAACTATTATTTAACAGGGCTTAGCTATGATTCTGTAAGTAGTATATTGACAGCTACTGTTACAGGGGCGCCTGGTGGTTCAGTAGATTTAACAAATAAAATATACGCAGATGCTTTAGCTGTTTCAGGTAACGGAAGCACTTCTCAATATTTAAGAAGTGATGGAGACGGGACGTTTACTTGGGCAACCCCATCAAATACTACAAACTTCAACATACAAGCTAACAGTGGTACACAAGTAAATATTTCTACAGGTGAAGAAGTTAATTTTGTAAACGGTACAAATACAACTGCTGTTGTTGTAAACCAATCAAACCCAACAGTAACATTTAATATGAACACTGGTGGAATTGGTGCTGGAACATACGGCTCTACATCAGATGGAACTAAAATTGATCAAATAACTGTAGATGCTTACGGTAGAGTTACGGGCGTTACAACAGGGTCGACAGTTGGTATTTCTTCTTTGAGCAATTATGTAACAACAAACACTACGCAGACAATAACTGGAACGAAAACTTTTCAGAATTCTATATATGTTTCTGGAAACGTAGGCATAGGGGATACTAATCCTGACGCTACATTAACAGTTTTTAGGCAATCTACAAATTACGCTATAAACCTTGAGAACACTGAATCTAGAGCAGGTTTAAGTGTCAAATCTTCAACTAATTTTGATAGCAAACTAACAATAAGTTCAGGAGCAGGCTCAAGGCAATATATACAAGGAGTTAATAACGCAGCTACAGTAGGTAGAGATATTGTATTAAATCCATATGGAGGAAACGTCGGGATTGGGGCTACTTCTCCAGGTTATAAGCTAGACGTAGGCGGAACTGGAAGATTTACATCAACCGTTACAGCTACAAACTTTATACTATCCTCAGATGAAAGAAAGAAAACTAAAATAAAGGATTTAATATGTAACAATATAAGTGTTAACTGGAAATCGTTTGAATTTAAAGAAGATGGGGGAGAATATAGAACAGGTGTTATAGCTCAGGAACTGGAAAAAAACCACCCTGAATTTGTTAACACCGATGATGAGGGATTTAAGTCAGTTAAGTATATAGATTTATTAATTGCTAAGATAGCTGAGTTAGAGGCTAGGTTAGAGAAACTAGAAAGATAATGGCAGTACCAAATACTACAACTTTTAGTTTACAAGACGTGGTGAACGAAGTAAATCCGAGTTCAAGTAGCTTGTTTGATTGCGTTGCCAGCGCTAATCCTACACTGTACGATCCAACGTACTACACTGATCCAGCGACTAGCTTGCTAGAGTTTAGGAACTATGCTGGTACCGTTGTAGCACTTACAATGTTAACTAAAGGCTTTACTGTTCTTGACGTTTTTGATGAGCAATTCGTTTGCTCTACAAATCTTACTCCTACTAATAGCACTATTAGGTATAGAAAAGGAAATATAATTTACACAAACTCAGGAGGCACAATTCCTTTTAACGGAGGAGATAAACATTACGCATACTTTAACGTACCAGACAATAAGAACTGGATTATACAAGTAAACTCTAGTGGAGTTATAGTGTATGAATACAATTGTATTTTTTAATAATAAATAAATAACTAAAAATGAACATTACTTACGATTGGAATTGTAAAACAGTAGACGCTTACCCATTGGTAGGTGAGAACACAAACATTGTATATAATGTACACTGGAGGGTAACAGCGGTGTCAGACCAAGTTGATTCAGAAGGAAATGCTTTTGAGGCATCAGCTATTGGAACTCAGGTTTTAAACACTGAAGATACAGCAGGGTTTATACCGTTTGATCAGTTAACTAATGGCCAGGTAACTCAGTGGGTTAAAAGCGCTATGGGTGAAGAAAGTGTAAACAACTTAGAGAGTAGTCTTCAGTTTCAAATTGATAACCTAATAACACCTCCATCAGTTACGTTAACTATACAAAATTAAAATAAAAATAGTTTTAATTGTAAAAATTAAAATTATATCAATTACGTAATAATATAGTTACAGACAATAATTTAATCTAATAAAATAAAAATGGAATTTAATAACCCGAGCGAAATAGTAAAAACACTTACTTTCGGAAACGAAGCTAGTGATCAAATAATTAGTGGCGTAGAAAAATTAGCAAACGCAGTAAGCTCCACATTAGGAGCATCTGGAAAATGCGTTATTTATGAAGACGCTACAGGGAAACCGGTGATAACAAAAGATGGGGTAACCGTTGCAGAAAGCGTAGTCTTATTACATCCGGTAGAAAATATTGGAGCAACATTGATTAAAGAAGCTGCAAGAAATACTGTAAAAGAAGCAGGTGACGGAACAACAACTTCTACAGTATTAGCTCATTCTTTATTAAAAACTGTAAATAAAAAAGCTGGAGATGAAAAATTAAGATCTTTAAAAGCTGGTATTATTAGCGGTTCTGAAAAAGTAAAAAAATATTTAAATCTATCAAAGATAGATGTAAAAGGAGAAATGTTAAAAAATGTAGCTACTATTAGTTGCAATAACGATAAAGAATTAGGGGAAAAGATTGGCGAAGCTTACGAAAAAGTAGGTAAGAATGGAGTCGTATTAATGGAAGAATCTGACACAAATAAAACTTATGTTGATTTTGTAGAAGGTGTGCAATTTGACAGCGGATTAAAATCTCCACATTTAGTAACAGACAAAGACAAGCATACAGCTGTTTTAGACGATCCTTACGTACTTATTGTGTCTTCTCCTATTCCTAATATAAGAAAAATACAAAGCGTCTTAGAACACGTTATAAAAAGCAAAAAAAGTCTTTTAATAGTTGCTTCTGTGGAACAACAGCCATTTGCAACCTTATTATCAAATAAAGTTAAAGGTAATATAAAAGTAAATATAGTAGACACTCCTGGTTTTGGCCCTACTAGACAAGAGACTTTAGAAGATTTAGCTTTACTTACAGGTGCTACAATAATAAACGAAGAATTAGGTGATGATTTAGACTTAATTAGCCCTGAAGTTTTGGGTTTTGCTAAAAAAGCAGTAACAGACGAAAAGACAACAGTTTTACAAACTATAGAAGATATAGACGTATCAGAAAGAGTAGCTGATGTTACTAAAAAGTTAGAAAACGAAAACAACCCGTTTTTTAAGAAAAAGTTAGAACAAAGATTATCTATGCTAACCGGAAAAGTTGGTATTATTTATGTAGGAGCAGACTCTAAGGTTGAACTAAAAGAAAAGAAGGATAGGGTAGAAGACGCTATTTATGCTACTAAAGCAGCTTATCAAGAAGGTATTGTTGCAGGCGGTGGAGTTGCTTTATTAAATGCGGCTACCCGTTTAAAACCAAAGAATAAAGGAGAAGAAATACTTTTTGAATCTATCAAAGCGCCTTATTATAAGATATTAGACAACGCTGGTATTGTTGAAATTAAAAAGCCTAGTGCTAAAAACAGAGGCATAGATGTTAAGTCAGGCAAAGAAGTAAATATGATAAAAGCGGGTATTATAGATCCGGTTTTAGTAACTAAGTCAGCTCTTAAAAACGCAGTGAGTGTTGTTACAACTATTATATCTGCGGATTGTGTAATAAGTAATAAAAGATTAGCATAATGAAAGCAATTAATTATTATTTAGTAATAGAAAAGATTAAAGAAGCCCCTAAAGTTGTTGGAGGTATTGAGATGACAGAAAAGCAAGATAGCGACATTAGGTACTTAAGAGCTAAAGTTATAAGCGCAGGGGATAAAGTAGTTGGTGTTAAAGAAGGGGATTTTATAAGATATGATAAGCACGCAGGGCACGGTATTGAATGGAATAATAATTTTTACCACGTTATAAACGCAGGGGATATAGTTATAGTTGAATGAGACTAACGCCAAAAGATCTTAAAGATATAAATTTATTTAAGTATTACAGGCTTGTCAGAAGATGGGCTTGTAAGACTTATAATTTAAAAGATGCTGATCTTGAGTTGTTAATTTATCTTGATTGTAAAGAGTTTTTTACAAGAAATGAGTTTAAAAACGGGACATACACTTATAGCTGGGACAAAGATAGGTGGACTAGGTTGAGAAAACAAGGTTGGATTGATGTATTTAAAGAAAGAAATAGAAGATCATCTAAGTATGCGGTTTATAAGGTTTCTCAAAAATGCAAGTTACTAATAAATAGAATTTATAGAATACTGCTAGCAGAAGAGGATCTGCCCACTTCAGAAAGAAGTGTATTTTACAATAATAAAACATATACCGATAAAGTTTACAATAAAGCTATTGACGATATGATTAAAGACAAAGAAAGATAATGGGATTTAAATTAAAAGACTTTACAGAGCTAGTAGGTATCGACAAAGAAACTTCTACTTATAATACACCTGTTTTTAAGAAAAATTTAGAAGGGGGTATATTAGGTGAAGCGAATAATGACGGTACTATATTTATAGATAAGTCTTTAAAAGGCAAAGATAAAGAAACAGCGGTTAGCCATGAGAAAGTACACTTGGAGCAAATGGCTCAAGGGAGACTTCATTATGATGACAATACGGTAACTTGGAAAAAAGATACAAAATCGCCAGCTAGAGTATATCAAAGAGTAAACGGACAATTAATAGATAAACAAACAGGTAGAGCTGCTCAAGAAGGAGGTGACTTCGAATGGGAGCGTGAAGCCTATAATAAACAATAAAAATATGAAATATAGACCAATAACAAACAGAGTATCTAGTGCTTGTAAGATGAATATGAGCCTTGTAAATGACCCAACCGATAATGCGCAGTCTCCAGCGCGTATGACAGATGGCCCCGGAGGTAAAAACAAAAAAGTTAAAAAAGCAGGTGTAGGTGAAACACCAGGGTTCGAAGAAGTAAAAAATAGGTTTAAAGGTAGGTATACAGTTACACAGAAAAAAAACAAAGTAAACGAATACACCTTACGTAGCAAAAACGGGCACAGTGTAACTTACAAACCTGGAAAAAAAGTAAAAGATACGTCTATTACCGCTAAAGAAGCTGTAAGAAGAGAATTTAATAAAAAATAATTACTTTAAAAAATATTAATTATGGCTTATATACAGGATAGCTCACCGTTTAAAAAGAAAGGAGACGCTCCTCCTCGTAAGAAATCTAAAGGATATTATAACGAAGCAAAACCTACTGGAACAGGTGCTGCCGCGGGTGGGGGTATGTCTGAAAAAGGCGTAAAAAAATATAGAGCTGATAATCCTGGTAGTAAATTAAAAACGGCTGTAACAGAAGACCCTTCTAAATTAGATCCAAATGGTAAAGCAGCTAAAAGAAGAAAAGCTTTTTGTGCAAGATCTAGAAGTTGGACTTCAGAAAGAGGTAAAGCAGCTAGAAGAAGATGGAACTGTTAAAAATAATAAATAAATAAAAACAATTATGGCATACAAACAAAAAGGCTGCACACCTGTAACAGCTAAGATTAAAAGAACAACTAAAGGAGGAATGTCTCAACAGCCATTACTTAATATGGGTGCACCTGTAAAAATGAAGATGCATTCACCTGCTAAACAAGGAGGTGAAAATAACAAACGTAATCGAGGGGCTGTTTCTACTTCTCCTTCTGCTCCTTCTACTAAAAACACTAAATCTGAAATAGAGAGGTTAAAAAAAGAAATTGGCCACATGACTTCCGCGATGGAGAGTTATCAAAAAAAGGGGGGTGAAAAAAATGCTAGCGACGCAAGATATTTGAAAAAAACGCAGGATAAATTAGCGTCTTTGCAGTCTTTACCAATTAATGGAGCAAAGGGTGTAGATTCTTTGCAGAATAAAAATAAAAAACAAATAGATTTAGCGGCTAGAAAAGCAGGGAAAGCTGGGCGAGCAGCGGATGATCTTGCACGTAAAAATAAAACAGGACAGTATGCTCCTAAAAAAGATACACCTAAACAAACCGCGCCTAAGAAAAACAAGGTAACAGGTAAAATTGGTTCAGAGCTTAGAAGAAAACAATATGATAAGTTAGGCTGGGCTCATGATGATACTATTGCAAAAAAGCCAAAAGCTAAAAAAGTTGTTTCTAAAGAATTGTCTAATAAAACAGGTAAAGTAGCCGATGTTGTTAAAGAGAGTAAAATTATTACCCCAAATAATAACGCATTGGATAAAAAAACAGCAAGAAAAGTAGCTAGAAAAACTAAATCTGCTGAAAAAAAAGAAAGTAGATCTGCAAGGGTTAGACAAAAAGGTATTGAAGCTTTAAACTCAGGTGATAAGCAAAAAGCTTTAAGACTAAAAAGAAGAGAAGAAAGAATAAATAAAAGAGCGGCTAGGAAAAGAGGACAAGCATCAAAGGCTATAGATCCAGAAAAATAATAAAAAATGGTATAAAATACCACAATACAGTTAAAAGTTAAAAATTGTAGATATACACGTAATTACTAAACATATAGATAGTCGATTAAACATTGAATAAATAACAAATTAACAATTAAATTAAATCAAATGAGTAAAATTAAAACAGTAGAGTTAGAAGCGTTACAAAGAGTAGTAGGTAATATCAATAATTTGCAAATGCAAATTGGAGGAATTGAAGCTCAAAAACACGACTTGTTACATGCACTCGCTAATGAAAATAACGAATTGCAAAAATTACAAAAAGATCTAGAGGAAGCTTACGGGAAAGTGTCTGTGAATCTTAAAGATGGAGAAATTACCGAAGATGAGCCTAATAAGGAAGATTAGTATCGGTAAAGATTATAAGAGTGACGCTATGCACTATTCTGTTGGTCAGGAAGTGTATGGTGGTCACACTATAATTAATATAATTGAAGAAGAAACTAAGTACTCAATATATATTGAAAAAAACAATGAAGTATTGCCTTGGAAAGATTTTAATAAAAACATGGCAATCGCGGTCGAATATGATTTGCAATATTAATGAAAGCTTTATATAATTTTATAGTAAAACCATTAGGTAATAGATATACAAATAAAAAAACCATAAATGGTTCTGAATTAATATTAAACACAGAACTTCATAATCATAATTATTCTAATAGAATTGCAAAAGTTTTAGCTGTACCTTTAGAAATAGATACAGAAATAAAAGTTGGAGATGAAATCATAGTTCATCATAATGTTTTTAGACGTTTTAAAGACATTAGAGGCAATGAAAAGAATAGTAGAAGCTATTACAACGAAGACACTTATTTCGTTAGCTTAGATCAAGTATTTGGATACCGAAAAAATAATGATACATTTAAAGCTTGTAAAGGTTTTAACTTTATAAAACCATTAGCTGAAAATAATATTTTTTCTAGCAATTTTGAAAAAGAAGGCATCGGTATTTTAGTATATAAAGATCCTGAATTAGATTTCTTAGAAACCGGATCTTTAGTTGGCTTTAAACCTGGAGCAGAATATGAATTTATTATAAACAAAGACAGGTTGTACAGAGTTCCTACCAAATCAATTACAATTAAATATGAATATCAAGGAAACGAAAAAGAATATAATCCAAGCTGGACATAAAGCTGTAGAAGAATTAATAAAAGTAGCTAAAGAAGCTATTGTTGATTCTGAAGATGATTTATCTGCTGATAGATTAAAAAATGCAGCAGCAACTAAAAAATTAGCAATATTTGACGCTTTTGAAATATTAAATAGAATAAATGATGAGCAAAATGCTTTAGATGATAAACCTAAAGATACTGTTGTAACAAAAACAGTTAAAGGTTTTGCTGAAAAAAGATCTAGATAATGTACGAGCAATCATTATATAGTATTATAACACCAATAAAACATACAACAATCTCTAGGTTAAATAGAGGTAAAAAATGGAAGTATGGGTATAATAAGGAGCACGACGTAGTTGTAATTAGCAAGACAGGTCAAATTGGTGAAATTTACAGTATACAAAATTTAAAAATAGCTTTACCGAAAGAGCCTGCTAAAATTAGCAAAGGTATAAATAAATGGAAACCAGTAGAGTATCCAAAAGAACTTAAAGCTATTTCTAGTATTTTCGATTGGAGAGAACTTCCTGAAAAATTTCAACAAAAATGGGAGCCGTATATTGATGAAGAATTTAAAAGAAGAGAAGAAGGTCATTGGTTTTATAACAAAAATAAGCCGACATATTTAACAGGTACTCATTATATGTATCTTCAATGGTCTAAGATAGATGTAGGTAGACCTGATTTTCGTGAAGCAAATAGATTGTTTTTTATATTTTGGGAAGCTTGTAAAGCAGATAACAGATGTTATGGAATGTGTTATTTAAAAAACAGACGTTCTGGGTTTAGTTTTATGGCTTCAGGTGAAACTGTTAATCAAGCAACTATTAGTTCAGACGCTAGATTTGGTATACTGTCTAAGTCTGGTAGTGACGCTAAAAAGATGTTCACTGACAAGGTAGTGCCAATATCAGTTAACTATCCTTTTTTCTTTAAACCCATACAAGACGGTATGGATAGACCAAAAACAGAATTGGCTTATAGAGTACCAGCTTCTAGACTAACTAGAAAATCTATACAAAATAAAGAAAAACTAGAAGTTTTAGAAGGCTTAGATACAACTATTGACTGGAAAAATACAGGAGATAACTCATATGATGGTGAAAAACTAAGATTATTGGTTCATGATGAAAGTGGTAAATGGGAAAGACCTGATAATATATTAAACAACTGGAGGGTTACAAAAACTTGTTTAAGATTAGGCTCTAGAATTATTGGAAAGTGTATGATGGGTTCTACGTCAAACGCTTTAGATAAAGGAGGGGGGAATTTTAAAAAATTATATGTAAACTCTGATGTTACAAAAAGAAACAGGAATGGTCAAACAGCTTCTGGTTTATATTCTTTGTTTATTCCAATGGAATGGAATTATGAAGGATTTATAGATGAATACGGACATCCTGTATTTAATACACCTAAAAGCGAGGTTTTAGATCCATTAGGGGATCTTATAGAAGTTGGAGTTATAGAGCATTGGGAAAATGAAGCCGACGGATTAAAAGGCGACCAGGACGCTTTAAACGAATATTATAGACAATTTCCAAGAACAGAAGAGCACGCTTTTAGAGACGAAGCTAAAAATAGTATATTTAATTTAGCTAAGATATATGAGCAAATAGACTACAATGAAGATCTTAGTAATTCAAATGTAATTACAACTGGTAACTTTCAATGGGTTAATGGTATTAAAGATTCTAAAGTAGTTTTTACTCCAAACCCTAATGGTAGATTTAAAATATCTTGGGTACCTAATACTGCTTTACAAAATAGGCAAATAATAAAAAATGGTATAAAATACCCCGGCAACGAACATATGGGTGCTTTTGGATGCGATAGTTACGATATATCAGGAACAGTAGGTGGAGGAGGATCTAAAGGAGCTTTACACGGGTTAACTAAATTTAGTATGGAAGATGCTCCTGCTAATACATTTTTTTTAGAATACATAGCTAGACCTCAAACAGCGGATATGTTTTTTGAAGATGTTTTAATGGCTTGTGTTTTCTACGGAATGCCTTTATTAGCTGAAAATAATAAGCCTAGATTATTATATTATTTTAAAAGGAGAGGTTATAGAGGGTATTCAATGAATAGGCCTGATCGTATTTGGAATAAATTATCGGTTACCGAAAAAGAAATAGGCGGTATGCCTAACTCAAGTGAAGATATAAAACAAGCTCACGCTGCGGCTATTGAAAGTTACATAGACAAACACGTGGGGTTACTGGAAGACAATACTTATGGTACTATGTATTTTAATAGAACTTTAAATGACTGGGCTGGTTTTGATATTAACAGCAGAACCAAGTTTGATGCTGCTATAAGTTCTGGGTTAGCTATAATGGCTTGCAATAGACACAAGTATTATCCAAAAGCAAACGTGCAAAAAAATAAAATAAATTTAAAAATATCAAAATATACTAATTCTGGTGTGTTTTCGAAAATAATAGAAAATTAAAAGTATGGCTAAATCTGTTATAACAAATTATTTTCCAAGTCAAATAGCAAGTGACAAAGAAAAAATGTCAATGGACTACGGAACATCTGTAGGTAGAGCTATTGAAAACGAGTGGTTTAGTAGTGATAACGGTTATGGTAGATTTAAAAGTAACCAAAACACATTTCACAACTTAAGATTATATGCTAGAGGAGAACAGGGTATACAAAAATATAAAGATGAATTATCTATAAACGGTGATTTGTCATATCTTAATTTAGATTGGAAACCTGTACCTATAATACCTAAGTTTGTAGATATCGTTGTAAACGGTATATCTGAAAGACTTTTTGACATAAAAGCTTATTCTCAAGATCCTTATGGGGTTGAAAAAAGAACAAAGTATATGGAATCATTAATAAGAGATATGCAAACAAGAGAGCTAAATGAATTTGCTGCTCAAGAGTTTGGTATCAACTTATTCGAAAACGACCCAGAGACATTACCTAAAAATAAAGAAGAGTTAGATTTGCATATGCAACTTAGCTATAAGCAAGAGGTTGAGTTAGCCGAAGAGCAAGCTTTAAATGTTTTATTAGAAGGTAATAATTATAATCTTATTAGAAGAAGGTGTAATTACGATTTAACTACAATAGGTATTGCTGCTGTAAAAAATACTTTTAATAAATCAGAAGGAGCTAAAATTGAATATGTAGACCCAGTTGATTTAGTTTGGTCTTACACTGACTCACCTTACTTTGAAGATATTTACTATGTAGGAGAAATAAAAAGAGTTCATTTAAACGAGCTTAAAAAAGAATTTCCTTGGCTAACAAATGATGAATTACAAGAAATATCTTCTCAATCCTATCAAAGTAACGGTTTTTACGATAGATCAATTACTAATTACGATGAAACTGACTCAAATACTGTACAGGTTTTATATTTTAACTATAAAACTTTTACAAATGAAGTTTATAAAGTTAAAGAAACTTCTACAGGAGCAGCGAAGATAATACCAAAAGATGATGATTTTAATCCACCACCAGAATTATATGAAGAGTATGGTATTGAAAAAGCGTCCCAATCATTAGAAGTTTTATATGAAGGTGTTAAGATACTAGGAGGCAGAATGCTTAAATGGGAGCTTGCTAAAAATATGATACGCCCTAAAAGCGATTATACAAAAGTAAAAATGAACTACAGTATTGTAGCCCCTAGAATGTACAAAGGAAGGATTGAATCTCTTGTTAGTAGAATAACAGGTTTTGCAGATATGATACAACTAACCCATTTAAAACTGCAACAAGTTATGTCAAGGATGGTTCCAGATGGAGTTTACTTAGACGCTGATGGTTTAGCTGAGGTTGATTTAGGTAATGGAACAAATTACAATCCGCAAGAAGCCTTAAATATGTTTTTCCAAACAGGTTCTGTTATAGGTAGGTCTTTTACTCAAGAAGGAGATATGAACCCAGGAAAAGTTCCTATTCAAGAAATATCTACAGGATCAGGAGGTGGAAAAATACAAAGTTTAATTGCTAACTACAACTATTATTTACAAATGATAAGAGATGTAACAGGTTTAAACGAAGCAAGAGACGGTAGTACTCCTGATTCTAGAGCTTTAGTTGGCGTTCAAAAATTAGCTGCTGCAAATTCAAATACAGCAACTAGACACATATTAGACGGTAGTTTATTTTTAACTTCTGACCTATGCGCAGGTCTGTCGCTTAGAATATCAGATATATTAGAATATTCACCAACAAGGGAAGCTTTTATACATAAAATAGGGAATCAAAATGTAGCCGTCTTAGAGGAGATGAGTGATTTGTACTTATATGACTTTGGTATATTTATTGAGTTACAGCCTGATGAAGAACAAAGAGCGGTTTTAGAAAACAATATTCAAGCAGCTGTACAAAGTGGTTTAATAGATTTATCTGATGCTATAGATTTAAGAGAAATTAAAAATATAAAATTAGCTAATCAATTACTAAAACTTAGAAGAAACGAAAAACAAATAAGAGATCAGCAAATACAACAACAGAATATACAAGCTCAAGCAGAAGCGAACGCTCAAGCTCAACAAGTAGCCGCTCAGGCTGAAATGCAAAAACAAGAAGCTATCACGCAACAAAAGATTATGTTCGAACAAGCAAAAGCTCAAATAGATCAACAAAAATTAATGCAGGAGGCTTCTCTGAAAAAAGAGTTAATGCAAATGGAGTTTGAAATGAATATGAAATTAAAAGGCATAGAAGTTCAAAGTAAAAAATCTGAGACAAAAGAAAAAGAAGATCGTAAAGATAAAAGAACTGAATTGCAAGCAACTCAACAAAGCGAATTAATAGAACAAAGACAAAACAATTTGCCGCCTAAAAATTTTGAATCATCAGGTAATGATATACTTAGCGGTAATTTCAACTTAGGTTCCTTTGAGCCTAAGTAATAATAATAGTAATAATTATATAATATTTTATCATGGCAGGAACCAATGAAGAACCTTTAGCGACACAAGAAGTTGCTCAAGAACAAAAAACAGAAGAAAATAAAGCTATGTCTTATGAGGACGGCATTATTAAGGTAAATTTAAGCGAGTTAAATAATCCAACAGAAAATGCTGCTCCAGAGCAAAAACCAGATGTAAGCAATGCTACCATCGAACAATCTGAAGACAGTAGTAACGGTGAAAAATTGGTTGAAGAAGTACAAAGCTCTGTCCAAGAAGAACCAGAATCTGTAATTGAAGAAATACAAGAGGAAAAAGTCCAAGAGCAAGTAGTTGATTTACAAGAAGATATACAAGAAGCTATAGCTGAACAAAAAGAATCGGGAGTAGAACTTCCTGAAAATATTCAAAAAGTTGTAGATTTTATTAATGAAACAGGCGGAAGCCTTGAAGATTATGTTAAGTTAAATACTGATTACTCTTCTTTAAATGATGATCAGTTATTAAGAGAATATTACGAAACAACTAAACCTCATTTAGATAAAGAAGAAATTGATTTCTTGATGGAAGACAATTTTTCTTATGATGGGGACATGGATGACGAATTAGATATTAGAAGAAAAAAATTAGCTAAAAAAGAAGAGTTATCAAAAGCTAAGCAGCATCTTGATAGTTTAAAAACTAAATATTACGAAGAAATAAAAGCTGGATCTAGACTAAATCCAGAACAACAAAAAGCGATTGAATTTTTTAATCGTTATAAAAAAGAAAACGCGGAAGCAGCAAAATTAGCTGAACAACAAGTTTCTACATTTAAAAACAAAACAGAAAAACTTTTTTCTAATGATTTCAAAGGTTTTGATTTCAACGTTGGAGAAAAGCAATTTCGGTTTAAAGTAAATAATGTAGATCAAGTAAAAGAGACTCAAAGCGATATTAATAATTTTGTCAAGAAGTTCTTGAACGAAAAAAATGAAATTAGTGACGCAGCGGGTTATCATAAGTCTTTGTTTACAGCTATGAACGCGGATAAGATTGCACAACATTTTTATGAGCAAGGTAAAGCAGATGCTATTAAACAAAGTGTAGCTAAAGCAAAAAACATTGATATGTCTCCTAGAGGAACTCACGAAAGTGTAGAAAGAATAGGCGGTTTTAAAATTAGAGCAATAAATCCCGGAGCTCCTTCTAAGTTTGGAATTAAAACTAGAAAATAAAAAAAATTAAAAATTAAAAAATTATGGCAGGTTCATTTACAGGAAGTGCAGGAGCGTTAGCTCATTTAACTCCACGTCCTACACAAACATTATTTAATGACAACTATTTATCATTATCTCAATTAGATTTTACACAACAATTCTTACCAGAAGTATACGAAAAAGAAGTAGAGCGTTATGGAAACAGAACAATCTCTGGATTTTTACGTATGGTAGGAGCAGAAATGCCAATGGCTTCTGATCAAGTTGTATGGTCTGAACAAGGAAGATTACACATTGCTTATGACGACGTAACTGTTGTATCTCCAACTTCTATCACTATTCCAGCTGCATCTGGAGCTTCTAAAAACCTTATTGGCCCTGGAGCTACAATTGTTATTGCTGATTCTACTGGTTTAACTGTTGAAAAAGCATATGTTAGCGCTGTATCTGTTGCTGCGGGTGTTGCAACATTAACAATCGCTGGTTACGCAGGTGCTATTACAGTTACAGGAACTGGTAATGTTAAAGTATTTGTATATGGTTCTGAATATGCTAAAGGTACTTCTAATGCAGGTACATCAATAGATGCTGCTTTTGAGCAATTTAGTAACAAACCAATTATCTTAAGAGATAAATACAATGTAAACGGTTCTGATACTGCTCAAATTGGTTGGGTAGAAGTAGCTACTGAAGCGGGAACTTCTGGATACTTATGGTATTTAAAATCTGAGCACGAAGCAAGAATTCGTTTTGAAGATCAATTAGAAATGACTATGATCGAAGCAGAAAAAGCATCTGCTCCAATTACTCCAGCTGCTGGTTTAGGTGGCGGATCTGAAATTACTGGATCTGATGGGTTATTTTCAGCTTTAGAAAACAGAGGTTTAGTATATTCTGACGCTGATTTTGGTGGAACTAATGGTTTAGCTGACTTTGATTTAATCTTACAAGAATTAGATAAGCAAGGAGCTATTGAAGAAAACATGATGTTCTTAGATAGAGCTTCTGCTTTAGGTATTGATAACATGTTAGCAGCTCAAAATTCTTATGGTGCTGGAGGTACTTCTTATGGAGTATTTGACAACTCTGAGGATATGGCTTTAAATTTAGGTTTCTCTGGATTCAGAAGAGGTTCTTACGACTTCTATAAAACTGACTGGAAATACTTAAACGACGCTACTACTCGTGGATTAGTAGGAGATATTGAAGGTGTTATTGTGCCAGCAGGAACTTCTACAGTTTATGATCAACAATTAGGTAAGAACATTTCAAGACCATTTTTACATGTACGTTACAGAGCTTCAGAAGCTGACGACAGAAAAATGAAATCTTGGATTACTGGATCTGTTGGTGGAAACTACACAAGTGACGAAGACGCAATGAACGTTCACTTCTTATCAGAAAGATGTTTATGTGTACAAGGAGCTAATAACTTTGTATTGTTGAAAAAGATTTCAGTATAACAAAAACTAGTGTAATATTTACCCTTGTTGTATATACGAGGGTAGGTATTACCTTTATTAAATTATTTAATTATATTATATTATGGCTAAAAAAGCTACAGCTACAAGAAGCGAGGTTGCACCTCAGTCAACTGTTGTAAAAAATGCACCAGTTCAAAAACAATCAGTTAAACCAAGGTGGGAATATAAAGACAGAACTTATTATTTAAGCACAGGTAAGTCTCCTTTAGTATTTACACTGCCAGCGAAGCATAATGGTAGAAAACCTTTATTATGGTTTGATGAAGAATCTGGTTATCAAAGAGAATTAAGATACGCTACTAATCAAGCCAGTCCTTTTGTAGACGAACAAAAAGGGCAAGCTACGTTAGGACGCATTGTATTTAGAAACGGTGTATTAACCGTAAAAAAAGAAGACGTTGCGCTGCAAAAATTATTATCATTATATCATCCATTAAGGAATAAAATATACAAAGAGCTTGATAAAGAAGCTAATTCTGTTAACGAGCTTGAATGGATTGAATTTGAATTAGAAGCTCTTACAATAGCTAAAAACATAGACATAGATCACGCTGAAGCGATATTAAGATCTGAATATGGCGAAAAAGTTGCAACTTTATCTACTAGTGAATTAAAAAGAGACTTGATGATATTTGCTAAAAGAAATCCGTCGTTATTTATTGAATTAGCTAATGATGATTCTATTCAATTAAGGAACACTGGAGCGAAAGCAGTTGAAGCAGGTATTTTAAGATTATCAGCAGATCAGCGCACATTTACATACGGAGAGTCAAATAGAAAATTAATGACTGTCCCTTTTGATGAACACCCTTATTCTGCATTAGCTTCTTATTTTAAGACTGATGATGGAATGGAAGTTTACAAAGCAATTTTAAAGAAACTTAACTAGGTTACACATTTTTATAGCGATTAGGCTGCATTAGTGTGGCCTAATTACTATAAATAAAAATAAACATATGAGCGTAAGTGTAGATACAGTTTACCAAAGAGTATTAGGTATACTTAATAAAGAACAAAGGGGTTATATAACACCGCAAGAATTTAATTTATTTGCTAATCAAGCGCAAATGGATTTATTTGAGCAATACTTTTACGATATAAACCAATTTGGCAGAATACCTGGAAACGATACGGAATATTCTGATATGCTAAATATACTTAATGAAAAAATAAATATATTTGAAACTTCCTCTTCTCCTAATAGAATTGGAAATTATTTTATTTTACCAGCTGATTTATACAGACTAGGCTCAGTTATATATAAAAATGAAACAATAAATTCTTTTGGCATTAGTTCTACAGAAGCTATTGAAGCAGAGCGTATAAACGCTAATGAGTTTTTATATATAAATTCCTCTCCTTTAACAAAACCACAAAACATACGCCCTATATTTGTCGCTAACTCAAATGGCATAAGAGTATATGGTAATTCAGAAATAACTGACAGCATTGATATAGAAATACAGTATATAAAGAAACCTGCAAAAGTGCAATGGAAATACCAAAATGTATTTGGAGAAGCTTTATATGACGCTACGTATTCAGTAGACTTTGAACTACATTCTTCTGAAGAAACTGAATTGGTTTTTAAAATATTAGAATTAGCCGGGATATTGATAAAAGACTTATCTGTTTACCAAGTAGCTAATAGCGAAGAACAAGAAACTATTCAACAAGAAAAAGCATAATATATGGGTTTAATAAATCAAACGGATGAGCAATACTATTTAGGGCCTGATGGTGTTTGGAATAGTTTTGATGAAAACTACGGTAGTTATCAGTTTACTAGCATAAAAGATATTATAAATAATTTTATGATAGCTTATGTTGGTGAAGAAAAAATTATAAGCAAAGCAAAAAGAACAGACGTAATGTTTCACGCAAAACGCGGTATTCAAGAGTTTAGCTTTGACTTGCTACCTTCTATTAAATCACAAGAAATAGAAATTGGACCAAATTTAAGTTTTATACTTCCTAAAGACTACGTTAACTATGTGAAACTGACTTGGTTAGACCAAAGCGGTATAGAAAGAATTATATACCCTACTAGCAAAACAAGCAATCCATTACCTATACTACAAGATAACAATATGGAATATTTGTTTGATCAGCAAAGTGAAGAAGTAATTACTGCAAATGAATCTGAAACTAGAAAAAAATTTCAGTCATCTGGTAGCCCTAACAAAGAATATGCTGATAATATTAACAATGAAGATTTATTAAACGGAGCTTCTTTTGGAAGAAGATATGGACTAAACCCTGAACATTCTCAAATTAACGGCGTGTTTTATATTGACCCATTGCAAGGGATCATATTCTTTGATTCTTCTATGGTAAATCGCATCGTGACGTTAAAATACATTTCAGATGGATTAGCTACCGATGAAGAAATGGTAGTACATAAATTTGCAGAAGAGGCTTTATATAAATATATTGCTTATTCTATTTTAGCTACAAGAGCTAACACCCAGGAATATATAGTATCTAGATACAAAAGAGAAGCTGCAGCAGCTAGAAGAAATGCTAAAATACGTTTATCTAAAATTAAAATAGAGGAAATTACACAGGTAATGCGTAATAAATCTAAAATTATAAAACACTAGAATATGCTAGAATTGAGCCATACGTTTACATCAGGGAAAATGAATAAAGACCTTGATGAGCGTTTAGTACCAAACGGCGAATATAGAGATGCTATAAATTTAGAACTCTCTACTTCTGACGGTAGTAATGTTGGTGCTTTACAAAATATAGCGGGGAATGCTTCTAAATTTTATAGAAGTTTAAACCCTAGCACAAATGTATACACTTCTTGGACAGATAACTATATTGATTCATTAACAAACCCATCAAAAATAGGGCAAATAAAAGATGATGTTAATGAAAAAATATATTGGTTTATAGCTAGCGATAATATAAGTGCTATTGCGGAGTATGATCAAAAAACAGAAGTGGTATCACCTATATTAGTAGACGCTAATAATATATTAAAGTTTAGCAAAGACTATTTAATAACAGGTATAAATATTATTGAAGATTTATTATTTTGGACAGACAACCAAACTGAACCAAAAGTAATTAATGTAAAAAACTTTAAAGAAGCTAATAAAAATAGTGATTTTAGAACTCATAGTGTTTTTTATGGAGCAGATAGTAATTTAGCTCGTGATTTTATAGAATCGGATATAACTGTAATTAAAAAAGCACCTGTAAACCCATTAGTTCTAGAATTATCAAAGACTAGAGCTGTAGACGCTAATGGAAATCCTGCTGTTATAAGCGGTACAACAAAGCAAAACTTTGTTATAGATGATATAAATAATCCACCCGAAAGAATAGCAGCGCCAATAGGTAGTAAATTTACTATAAATTGGTTATCAAGTCCTTATCCATTTTATTCTGTTGGTGATGTTTTAACCTTTAACGGGTCCGTGGAATTATCAGGTTCTACTATTCCTGAAAAATATATTGTAAGAGCGGAAGTATTAAGTGTGCCACAAGGTGAAACGCAAACTTCTGTATTTGTTTCTATATTATCTGTACCAGAAACTGTGCAAGATGAGGAGATAACATGGAATGTAACTTTAGAGGAAGATCCCTTTTTTGAATTTAAATTTCCTAGATTTGCTTACAGATATAAATACAAAGACGGTTATTACTCTTCCTTTTCAACATTTTCTGAAGTAGCGTTTTTACCCGGAGATTTTGATTACGAACCTAAAAAAGGTTATAATTTAGGAATGGTAAATCAAATGAAGCAATGTGTTATTAAAAATTTTGCTAACTTAGATACTCCTATTGATGTTGTAGAAGTTGACTTGCTTTACAAAGAAGCAGGAAATCAAACAGTCTATGTTGTTGATACTTTTAAAAGAAATAGCAGCATATGGAATGCAAATGAATTTAGTATTAAATCTGAAATTATTTCTTCTGTATTACCATCAAATCAAATATTAAGAGTATATGACAATGTACCCCGAAAAGCTAAGGCTCAAGAAATAACGGGTAACAGATTGGTTTACGGAAATTATTTACAAAATTTTAATTTAATAGATGAATTAAACAATCAGGTAGTACCTTCTTTAAATGTTTCAATTTCTCCTAATTCAGATTTAGAGGTTTCTCCTAATGTTCCTAATAAATCAATAAAAACACAAAGAACATATCAATTAGGTGTTGTTTTTCAAGATGACTACGGCCGTCAAACGCCTGTGTTTACTTCTGAATCTGCTGCGATTAAACTATTAAAAAAAGAATCTTTAAATTATAATAATATAACCGTTCAAGCTAAAGGTAATAAACCTAAAGAGTTTACTGGTTTTAGATATTATATAAAAGAAACTTCTAATGAATATTATAATTTAGCTATGGACCGCTGGTATGATGCAGCTGATGGTAATATTTGGATTAGCTTTTCTTCATCCGATAGAAATAAAGTAGATGAAGAAACATTTTTAGAATTAAAAAAACGACACGACTCTAGTGAACCCGTATTAGAGTCTGCTAAATACAAAATAATAGCTATATCTAATGAAGCTCCTACATTCTTAAAAGAAGCAGTTGCTGTATTAGGGCAGGTAGCTAGTGCTATAGACCCGACTGCTGCGCCTGAGCCTGATTTCCAGTTGTTTAGAATTAAGAAACAAGATGTAGATAACAACTCCGCTAAAGCAATTGTAGATCCATCTTCTATATCAAAGACTAGATTAGTTAGGTTTTTTGACGATCAAAATATATCAGATTATTATAAAATAACAGTTACTGAGGAAGTAACTATACAAGGAGTAGCCTGGTATGCAGTTAGCATTGAAAATGGATTCGGAGATGATGTAAAATGGATGTTTGATGATTCTAATAATCTTATCGACGGTGTTTTAACTGAGTTTTCTTTAAAAGAATTTGCAAATAAGCCAGAATTTGAAGGTAGATTTTTTGTAAAACTATATAGAGACGCTACTTTACAAGAATATTTATTAAACAGCGATAGTTCCACTAATTATACTGTTGCCCAAGCTTTCAACTTAGGTTGGACTGATGTCGGATTATCAAGAGATGCTATTTTAGGATCTAATTGGGAACAAGGGTTCTTTATAGATAATGGGATTGTTTCTTATGCTCCATATGGTAAACCAAACAGAGGAGGTGGATTTACCATAGGCGGACAAGATTTAACAATAGGTTTTGCGGGTATATGGCCTGAAGGAGCTGATTTTGGGGTTGGTAAAACAGTCTATACAGAATACAGAAGAGCAGTTAATATATTAGAAAGCGTAGGCGGCTTATTTAGATTTAAAGAAGACCCAGATGGAGTAATATATAGAATAAAATCTGTAGAACCTGTAGAGCGTTTTAGAAATTACGAAAGAAGTACTGGGTCAGGTAGGTTTAATGATGGATCTAACAAAAGAAAAAGATGGTATTTAAAAGTAGAGCCCGTAGACCCAGCAAATGGAACTGGTTTATTTCAAGGACCTTCTGGTTGGTCATTCCCAGCGCCAGCAGGAACGTTTAGAGGGTGGAACCAGCCTGGATCTCCGCAAATACAGTTTTTATCAGCAATACCAGACAGTGGTACATTTACATCAACAAA
>Ga0209652_1000519_pt1 | contig 32894 bp, 32 predicted proteins | sample SaaInl74LU_5_DNA_FD_184641 | JGI IMG/M metagenome (GOLD analysis project Ga0209652, IMG submission 184641) | Marine microbial communities from expanding oxygen minimum zones in the Saanich Inlet - ESP_74LU_5_DNA (SPAdes) (version 2) | ecosystem: Environmental > Aquatic > Marine > Intertidal zone... | reverse complement strand
GCTGAAAGACTTGTCGATTTCGCGCACCGCTTTCGATTGGGGCGTGCCTGTGCCGGGCGATCCGCAACATGTGATTTATGTATGGATGGATGCGCTAACCAATTATCTCAGTGTGGTTGGTTTTCCCGATGTGGAGGCGGCTGATTATAAGAAATTTTGGCCAGCCAGCCTGCATGTGGTGGGCAAGGATATCACTCGGTTTCACGCGGTTTACTGGCCAGCTTTCCTGATGGCGGCGCAACTGCCTTTGCCGAAACATATTTTTGCCCATGGGTTTTTGACTGTGCGCGGTGAAAAAATGTCGAAATCGCTCGGCAATGTGCTCGATCCGATTACTTTGGCCAGTCATTATGGTGTCGATGCTTTGCGTTATTTCTTTTTGCGCGAAGTGCCATTTGGCCGCGATGGCAGTTTTTCCGATGAGGCGATTGTCAATCGGGTGAATGCCGATTTGGCCAATGATATTGGTAATTTGGCGCAACGTTGCCTGTCAATGATCAATAAGAATTGCGACGCCACCATGCCGACGCCAGAAGCTTTGAGCGAAGATGATGCGGCGTTATTGGCGTCGTTTGACGCTTTGCCGGCGCAAGTGGAGGCGGCAATGGACAAATATGAGCTGCACCAATATCTCGCTTTGGTAATGGACGGGGTTTCGCAAGCCAACCGCTATTTTGCCGCCCAAGCACCATGGGAATTAAAGACGACCGATCCGGCCCGCATGGGCACGGTGCTCTATTGCGCCGCAGAAGCGGTGCGGCAAGCGGCGATTTTGCTGCAGCCAGTGATTCCAGAGGGCGCCGCTAAGCTGCTAGATTATCTGGCGGTTGAACCGTCAGCGCGCGATTTCAGCCATTTAGGCGCCGTCGGTCGGCTGGCGTCGGGGCAATCATTGGACGCGCCACAGGGCGTATTTCCACGCTTAAGCGTGAGCGAAGAAACGGCCGAATAAACGCCACACTTGATTTTTTGAGAAATGACCTGCATAACCATGCGCATTTTGTTGTTTTTCTGCAACAATACGCTACTCTGAAGGTATCAGAGCCGAAAAACTGTTGCATAGTGGCGACGGTTTTGGCGAGGCTAACAGTGGTGGAAGACAAGGTAGTGCATGACCGTCTTTGAAAGAACGCAAAAAAGGTTCCGCCTTCCGGCGCATTTGCGCAGTGAGTTCGATATTGCCCGTTTGACCAGATTTTCGGCTATTTTGTTCGGCATATTGGGGTTGATTTCGGGCGTCGCCACCTATCTCGTGCTGTCCAATGTAACCCCCTTACGCCCAAGCCCACAAGTCATTTGGAGCTTGTTGTCCTTTAACATCTTTATTGTAACCGGCCTTTTGGCGGTCATTATTTATCAAATGCTGCGTTTGCGCCGCGCCCGTTTGGCGGGCCGCGCCGGTGCGTTGATGCACAGCCGCTTGGTGTCACTATTTGCGGTCATTGCGGCGGTGCCGGCTGTGTTGGTGGCGATTTTTGCCATTGTCACGTTGGATCGGGGGCTAGATAGCTGGTTTTCACAACGCACTAAGTCGATTATTTCCAACACCACAGCGGTGGCCAATGCCTATGTTAGCGAGCACCGGGAAAATCTGCGGCGCGATATTGCCATGATGGTAAATGATTTGAGCCGCACCGCGGCCTTGTTTGATAGTGATCCGCGACGGTTCCAAAAGTTTCTCGCTGCTCAAGCTGGTATTCGATCGGTCCCGCAAGCGCTCATTATCGAACGCAATGGTGCCGTGCTGATGGCCGCCTCGGCAGATCAGCAAATGGTTACTGAGTTACCGCCCTCTGAGGCTTTTGCAGCAGCGGCAAAAGGCCCGGTGCTGATTACCATCCAGCAAAAATCGCAAGTACGTGCGCTGATGGAAATCCCAGCTTTGCCGGGCCGATATGTTTACGTGACGCGGCTGTTGCAAGACAAAGTCATGCAACATTTGGCGCAAACCGATTTGGCGGTGCGTGAATATTCAACCATGGAGGCGCGCCGCTATGAGGCGCAGCTGACCTTTGCCATGGTTTATATTGTGCTGACATTGGTGATTTTATTGTCAGCAATTTGGCTTGGTCTTTCCTTAGCCGACCGTTTGGTGCAACCGATTAGCCGTTTGATTTGGGCAACGCAAAAGCTCGGCGAAGGCAATTGGGATGTGCGCGTCGATGGTGACAGCACAAAAGTTGAAAACGAAGTCGGTCAGTTGGCCTCAACCTTTAATGTCATGGCCGCGCGTCTGGGCGACCAGCAGCGGCAATTGCTGAAAGCCCGCGACGATCTTGATGAGCGGGCCAATTTCACCGAAATGGTTCTGCATGGTGTGAGCTCGGGTGTTGTTGGCGTTGATGCGGCGGGCTGTATTAATCACGCCAATGACGTCGCCTGCGAGTTGTTCAACCGCCGCGAGAAAGATATGATTGGCCAAGCCTTGAGCGAGGTCATGCCTGAGTTTGAGCAAATTGCAGACCGTGCTCGTAAAGGCAGTAAGCGACTGACGCCAGTTCAAATCACTAAAACCGATAGTCAAAAGAACAGTCATATTCTGCAAGCTTCTGCTTCAAGTATTCAGTCCGAGGGCGGGTCAGTGGTGATTACATTTGACGATGTCACCGAAATGGTTGCCGCGCAGCGCAATGCCGCTTGGTCAGATATCGCTCGACGCATTGCCCATGAGATCAAAAACCCGCTGACGCCCATCCAATTATCGGCCGAGCGTTTGCAGTCGAAATATGGCGAAGCTGTTGGCGATGATGGGGGCGTTTTCCGCCAGTGTACCGACACGATTATTCGTCAAGTTGGCGATATTGGTAATATGGTTGATGAGTTTGCCGCCTTTGCGCGTATGCCGGAAGTGGCTTTTAAGAAATTTGAAGCGACGGATATTGTCTCGCATACCGTGTTTTTGCAGCGTGTCGCGCACCCAAATGTCCAATATGTGTTTGAGACGCGCGATGAAGTCATGATGTATGGCGATCCACGCCAGCTTAGTCAGGCGTTGACCAATGTGCTAAAAAATGCCGAAGAGGCTCTGTCACGCCTGCCGGAGGACAGTAAAGATTTGCGTATTGAGATAACAATAGAGCAGGGCGAGGATATTCGCTTTATGATTTGCGATACTGGCCCCGGTTGGCCGGAAAACAATCGTTATGCGCTTTTGGAACCTTACAATACCTCGCGCCAACAAGGCACGGGGCTAGGCTTATCAATTGTCAAAAAAGTCATGGATGACCATGGCGGGCAATTGATATTAGAAGATGCGCCTTGGTGTGCATCGGGCGGAAGTGGGGCCGCAATTATTCTTGTGTTCCCACAACAAGAAAATAAGACGGTGGGACAATCCAAAATATTAGAGGAAATATGATGTTTGGAGACGTGTTAATCGTAGATGACGAGCAAGATATCCGCAATTTGATTGCCGGTATTTTAGAAGATGAAGGCTATCGCCCGCGCACAGCGGCTGATAGCGATAGTGCCTTGCGTGAGATTAGTTCGCGGTGTCCGTCGCTTGTATTGTTGGACGTGTGGTTGCAAGGCAGCCAGCTCGATGGGCTGGAGATTTTGAGTATTTTGCGCGAGCGTTACGCGCATTTACCGGTGGTGATTATCAGTGGTCACGGCAATATTGATACGGCGGTCTCGGCCATTCGGTCGGGCGCGTGGGATTATATTGAAAAGCCTTTCAAGGCTGACAAGCTGTTATTGACCGTTCGCCGCGCTATTGAGGCGACAAAATTACAACGTGAAAACAATGAGTTGCGACGTAAAGTTGAAGTAAGCTTTGCTCTCATTGGTCAGGCTGGGGTGATTGAACAGCTGAATGCTAAAATTGGCAAATTGGCGCAGACCAATAGTCGGGTGATGATTACTGGCCCTGCTGGCGCTGGCAAAGAGGCGGCCGCGCGGCAAATTCATAATCAATCGCCGCGTATGAACCAGAATTTCATAGCCATTCATGGGGCGATTATTGGCAGCGATGTGGAGCAGGCCAAACGTATTGTGTTTGGCCGCGAAGTCGATGGCGATGTTGAAACTGGTTTGATTGAGCAAGCCCATGGCGGCACATTGTTTCTTGATGATATTTCAAGTTTTCCCTTGGAATTACAAAATACAGTGCTGAAAACCTTGGTGGAGGGCGGCTTTACGCGGGTTGGCGGTACGCAAAAAGTGGCTGTCGACGTACGTGTTCTGTCGTCTTGTGCCGGTAATGTCGAACAACTAATGGCCGATGGCGTGTTGCGCGAAGACTTGTTCCACCGCTTGAATGTGGTGACCTTGGATGTGCCGGGCCTATCTAAGCGTCGCGATGACATTCCGTTTTTGGTTGAGCACTTCATTAACACCATTGCCGATCAGTTGAATATGGCGCCGCGCAAGGCGGGCCATGATGTGATGGCGGTCCTGCAATCACATAGTTGGCCGGGCAATGTCCGGCAATTGCGTAACTGCATTGAACATATGATGTTGACGTGTTTGTCGCGCAATAGTGAGCAATTGACGCTTGAACATCTGCCAAATGAGATTTTGTCGGACACAGATGTAAATGAAAGCGCTTCAACCTCGACGCATATTATGTCTTTGCCACTGCGTGAGGCGCGCGAACGTTTCGAGCGAGAATATTTGGTGGCGCAAATAGAACGTTTCAGCGGCAATGTTTCGCGCACGGCGGAGTTCGTCGGCATGGAACGGTCAGCTTTGCATCGCAAGATGAAATCGCTTGGTATTAGTGCGGTTAATCATGCTAAAAGCCATGTGTAAGAATTACTGAGGAAAATCAGATGAAAGTCATTGTTTGCGGTGCAGGGCAAGTCGGGTTTGGTATTGCCAGACACTTGGCTGGCGAAGGCAACGAAGTCACAGTGGTGGACCGTTCAGCACCTTTGATGCAACGCATCACTGACACATTAGATGTGCGGCCGATTTTGGGCCATGGTGGCCATCCTGATGTTCTCGATAAAGCCGGCGCGGCGGACGCCGACATTCTGATTGCTGTTACGGCCAGTGATGAGGTGAATATGGTGACCTGTCAGGTTGCCAAAAGCCTGTTTGGGGTGCGTAAAACCATTGCCCGCGTGCGTGATAGAAATTACCTCATGCCGCGCTGGAAGCAGTTATTTGCCGATGAAAGCATTCCGATTGACGTGATTATTTCACCCGAAACCGAAGTTGGCGACTCTGTGTTGCGCCGTTTGGCGCTGCCGGGGGCGTTTGATAGCGCCAGTTTCTGCGATGGCAAAGTTCAGATGATTGGCATCTCGATTGAAGATGATTGCCCGATTGTCGACACGCCGCTGAACCAATTGACCGGCCTATTTCCTGACCTGCAAGCCATTGTCGTTGGGGTGCGCCGTGACGGCGAGATTTATGTGCCTGACTTTGATGACATGCTGCAAGCCGGCGATGAGGCCTATGTGGTGACGGCCAGTGACGACACCGATCGCACATTGAAAATTTTTGGTCACCAAGAGGTTGAGGCGCATAAAATTTTGATCATTGGCGGCGGCAATATTGGCTATCAGGTGGCCCGCACGCTTGACCGCCAAGCTGGATATTCTGTCACCCTGATCGAGCAAAACGAAGATCGCGCCCGCGAAGTGGCTGAAAGCCTGTCGCGCTCCATCGTGCTGCAGGGCAGTGGGCTGTCGCCTGAATTATTGGCAGAGGGTAATGTGCGCAATAGTGATTTGGTGCTCGGCCTGACCAATGACGACCAAGTCAATGTGTTGACCACTATGTTGAGCCTGCAAGAAGGCTGTCGTCGTGGCATGTGTTTGGTCAATGACACCAGCTTTTTGAGCATTACCGGCCAATTTGGCATGGAAGTGGCGATTAACCCACGCGCCGTGACTGTGTCGTCGATTTTGGGCCATGTGCGGCGCGGGCGGGTGATGCGCGTGCACGCCGTGGGCGACGGCTCGGCGGAAGTTCTGGAGGCAGAAATTCAAGAGGGCGCGAAAATGGCCAATAGTAAATTGAGCGATTTGAACCTGCCCGATAGTATTCGCCTCGGCTATGTCCGTCGCGGCAAAGAACTGCTGAAACCGCGCGGTGGTCTCGAGTTGCGGGCAGGCGACCATGTTGTGCTGTTTGTTTTAGCCTCGGCTATTGAAGCAGCTGAGAAGCTTGTCGACGCGGAAAAGAAATAATTACCGATGCGCTTCGGGGCCATAATTTACATTTTGGGATACGGTGGCGGCATGTTGGCAATAACCATGCTGATGCCTTTGCTGTTATCAATTGGCATGGACAATGACGTGCATGCGCGCAATTTCACCATTGGTTTTTTTCTCACCGCTTTTGTTTCCGGCGCGATGATTCTGGTTGGGCGCGCGGCGCGCAAATATCCGGCGCAAGAAATCGAATTATTCCTCATTATGGTGCTGGTGTGGGCCGCTTTGCCATTATTGGCTAGTGTGCCGTTCACCGGCGCCCTGCAAGTATTTGGATTGAGTGACGCTTATTTTGAAGCGGTATCGGCTTTGACCACATCAGGCGGGTCTGTGATGAAGTATCCTGAATTGGAAGTGGCGCCAATTTTACTGTGGCGGGCGCTATTGGCCTGGCTTGGCGGTTTATGGATGCTGATTTTCGCGGTTGCAGTTCTGGCGCCATCGGGGATTGGTGGGATTGGTCTTTCAGCCAGCCCGCTTTTACAATTACACGATAAGGCGTCCCTGTCGTGGCGCCTTGGCCAGCCCTTGCGGTTGATCTTACCAATTTATGCCAGTCTGACGGCCCTCGGCATTGTCGCAGTTCTAGCAACTGGTGGCGGCGTATTCGACACAATTTGCATCGTATTGTCGGCTATTTCATCAACCGGCTTTGTCACCCATTCCGATGGGGTCACGGCGCAATTCAACCTCGTGGGACAATTATTTATCGCCATTATCAGCTTCGCTGGCGCCCTAAGCGCACCTGTGCTGGTCGCTCTGGGGGTCGGAAAACGGCTACAAAATCTGTCGCGCGATAGTGAATTGCGCGTGTTTATCGCGCTCATTCTGGTTTATGGCGTGATCAGTGCTGCTGTTTTGACCGATGTCGGGCTTGTAGCGGCGCTCATGCAGGCGATGAGCTTGTTCAGCACCACTGGCTTTGATTTTGTCGGCGAGCAGGCGCTGTTGAGCTGGCCTGTGGTTTGGGTAATGGCGCCAGCGATTATCGGCGGCATGGCTTTGTCGGCCGCTGGTGGCATGAAAGTGCTGCGCGTTCTGACCATCTCTAAAGGTATTGGCAATGAGTTTGCGCATTTGGCCTATCCGTCATCTGTGCACCCAATGTCGATAGGTGGCCGCCGTTTGGAAGCAAAAGATTTAATGGCCATTTGGGCCTATGCGGCCGTGTTTCTCATGTTCCTTGGCGGCGGTATTTTGGTCGTCGGCCTATTGGGCGTGGGGCTAGCCGATAGTTGGCCACTGGTTTTGAGCGCATTGAGCAATAATTTAGCTATCACTGGCTATCTCGATATTGCCACGCAATTCGGTTATATGAGTGCTCAATTGCAAATCTTTCTGGCTTTTTTAATGGTTGCCGGTCGGGTTGAACTTTTGATATTGATGGTGTTCTTGACGCCATCATTCTGGCGCAATCTGCGCTAAGCGAGGAATTCCAACATGAGCCGCATTGCCTATATTGATGGTCGCTATCAGCCGCTAAATCAGCCGGCGATTATGGTCGAAGATCGCGGATATCAATTTTCCGATGGGGTGTATGAAGTATGCGCCATTCGCAATCACCGCATGTTGGATGAAGAGCGGCATTTAGACCGGCTTGAAAATTCATTAAATGAATTAGCCATTCCCATGCCGGTGAGCCGTGCGGTGTTGAAAATCATCACCCGCGAAGTGGTGCGCCGCAATCGTGTGCGTGAGGGTTTGGTCTATGTGCAAGTATCGCGCGGCGTGGCCCCTCGCGAACATACATATGCCGCCAATCTGCAACCAGTGTTGGTGGTCACGGCGCGCCCCATGGCGCCAGAGCGACGCACTCGTATTCGTCAAAATGGTATTGAAGTCTTGAGCGTGCCGGATCAGCGTTGGGCGCGTTGTGATATTAAATCCATTAGCTTATTGCCCAATGTATTGGCGCGCCAAACCGCCAAATTAGCCGGCAAGCAAGAAGCATGGCAAGTCGGCGCTGATGGCTATGTCACAGAGGGCGGGGCGACCAATGCTTGGATTGTCGACAGCAAAGGTAAATTGCGCACGCGGCCGGCCAGCAAGGCGATTTTGAACGGTATAGTGCGGCAGGTGTTATTTGATGTCGCGGCTGAGTTACAGTTAACCGTCGACGAAACACCGTTCACTCTAGATGAAGCGAAAGCTGCAAAAGAGTGCTTCTCAACCGCCTCCACAATGGCGGTGTTTCCGGTCATTGCCATTGATGGTGTGCAGATTGGTGATGGTAAACCGGGGCCAGTGGCGACGGCGCTTGGCGCCGCCTATGATGCGGTCAGCGCCAGTTAGGCCTCGTCCGGTTGATTTTCAACAAATGTCACAGTTTGAATAAAAACTCTCATTAGTTGAAAAAACATTAAAATTATCTCGTAAGTTGTATATGATGGTTTTTGAACAAGGCTCACCCATAGGGGGGTGGGGTCAAAAAACCAACAGGCCTATTTGCCCTAAGGCCAAGAATAAACGGGAAAAGCCCATGTCCAATGAAACACCGAGCTTGGAATCATCCTTTCTTAACCATGTTTGCGAGCAGAAAATGCCGCTTACCATCTTTCTTGTAAATGGCGTGAAGCTGCAAGGGAGTATTACTTGGGTTGATTCAACTTCTATGTTGTTAAGTCGCGATGGTCATTCGCAATTGGTCTATAAGCATGCTATCTCTACGATTATGCCTAACCAGCCTATCGAAGTTTTTGAAGGCTCAGCGACAGAAGACTGATCATATTTAGCGACGAACAAAACAAAAAGTCCGCAGCTGCTCTTACCCGAACGCTTATCCTGCATCCGGATATTCGCTTCGTCGCGTCAACACGCAGCCCTGAAGCGCGTCTTGATGAGGCGGTTAGTTTGGCGCGCGCTATTGACCTTGATATTTGCCATGCCGCTGTGCAGCCAGTGCCAAAGCCAAATCCGGCGACGCTATTGGGCGGTGGTCAATTGGAGGCCTGCGCTGCGTTAATCGATGCGCATGAAGTTAAGCTGGTGATTATCGACACTAATTTGACGCCGGTTCAGCAGCGCAATTTGGAAAAATGGCTGCAGGTCAAAATTCTTGACCGCACCGGTCTTATTCTGGAGATTTTTGGCGCGCGCGCAGCCACGAGCGAAGGCCGTTTGCAGGTCGAGTTGGCCAATTTAACTTATCAAAAAAGCCGTTTGGTGCGTTCATGGACTCACCTTGAGCGGCAACGCGGCGGCACGGGTTTTGTCGGCGGGCCGGGGGAAACCCAAATTGAGGCTGACCGGCGGATGATTCAGACACGCATAACGCGGGTGAAGAAAAAGCTGGAATCTGTCGTTCGCACGCGTTCGCTGCACCGCAAAGCCCGCGAGCAAGCGCCATGGCCTGTAGTGGCGCTGGTTGGTTATACCAATGCTGGTAAATCCACCTTATTCAATCGTTTGACCAATTCTGAGGTGATGGCCAAAGATATGCTCTTTGCCACGCTGGATCCGACCTTACGGGCGATTAAACTGCCCGGTGGGCAGAAAATCATGCTGTCCGATACGGTGGGCTTTGTTTCTGAACTGCCAACCATGTTGGTGGCGGCGTTTCGGGCCACTTTGGAAGAGGTTTTATCAGCCGATGTGATTGTGCATGTGCGCGATAGTGCTCATGCCGATAGCGAAGCGCAGCGTAAGGATGTCATCGACGTCTTGCACGAATTGGGCGTGTCTGAGGATACGCAATTTATCGAATTAATGAATAAATCTGATGCTATGGATGAGGCAATGACGGCAGCAGCGCTGGAGCGTATGAAACGCGCTGACGTGCCAACCGTTCTGGCTTCAGCTCTTGATGGATACGGCACAGAGGCTTTGTTGCAGACCATATCAGATATTTTTGAAGCCAAAGCGGCGCGGTTTCGGCTTTCAATTAAGCCGGAGCAGGGCGATGTCATGGGCTATCTTCACAGCCACGGCCAAGTTTTGGCGCATAACACCACTGATGACGGCAAACAATATGTTGATGTTCTGCTTTCCTATGCCAGTAAAGGCCGGTTTGAAAAGAAATTTAACAATAAACTCAAGATAATAAAAACATAAGTTAAAGCGATAATTCAACCAACAATTTGTTTGCTTTCCTGCCAATAGGCCTCCAGCGCTTCTAGCGATAGCGCGTCCATTTTTTCGCCGTTTTCTGCGGCTTTTTGCTCAATATAGCGAAACCGGCGGTCGAATTTACGATTGGTCGACCGAATGGCGGTTTCGGGATCAAGCTTCAAATGTCGGGCCAAATTAGCCATGACGAATAACATGTCGCCAAATTCATCGGTTAGCCGTTGCTTGTCTATGGTTTCGGCGCTCATTTCGGCCTTAAATTCCGCCACTTCTTCGTCCAATTTGGCCAGAATAGGCGCCGCCGCCTGCCAATCAAAACCGGCTTGGGCGGCGCGCTTTTGTAATTTCACCGCCCGTGTCAGCCCCGGCAAAGCGTTCGGCACATCGTCCATCAGGCTTGCAGGCTCAGAATTCGGGACTTTTTTGGCTCGCTCAGCGGCTTTGAGCGCTTCCCAATTGTCTTGCACTTGGGCTGCGTCGGCAACATGGGTGTCGCTGAACACATGCGGATGGCGAAACTGCATTTTATCGCTGATGGCATTGGCGACATCATTGAAATCGAATAGGCCTTGTTCCTCGGCCATGCGGGCGTGAAACACCACTTGCAACAGCAAATCACCCAATTCCAGCTTCAAATCATCCATGTCGTCGCGCGCAATCGCATCCACCACCTCATAGGCTTCTTCAATGGTGTAGGGGGCAATGGAGGCGAAATCCTGCTTTAGATCCCATGGGCAGCCGGTTTCTGGCGTGCGTAAGGCAGCCATGACGGCGCGCAAACGTTCTATTTGGGTTTGTTGATCGGTCAAATTATATCCTCATCTCCATGCATTATGCCAGAGTTCGTCGCTTAAGGAAGTAGAGAGTGACGGTTCGCGGTGTGGCTGAGTGGCAAGAATTTGACCATGTCGAAACTGTGGGTGGGCCTGGTTTTGCTTGATGTAATTATCGCATAATAAACATTATGACAAATAATATATATTTATCAATCAGGCGTCTCATTAATGAGGATTTCCATCCCATCATAGGCTGGCCGAATATGTGGCGGTAATTCATCGCACAGGCTCTGATAATCCATATCAATATGCAAATTGGTCAAAACCGCCTGCTTTGGTTTGAAGCGCTCGATGAGCTCCAGCGTTTTGTCCAAATGCAAATGCGTCGGATGCGGGTCGCGGCGCAAAGCGTCGATAATCCAACAATCGAGATTTTCGACAGCTGCGGCACTTTCTTCTGGCAAATCAGAAATATCGCTAGAATATGCGACATTGCCAATACGATAGCCGAGACTGTCAATGCGGCCGTGAATTTGGCGAAATGGCATGGCGATCAGCGCCGCACCGTCGCCGTTGACGACAATCGGCGCCAAATCGGTGGCAATTGGATGATGTTTTAAAATTGATGGATATTCCGAACCGGCCAGTTGCTCAAAACAATAGCCAAAGCGCGATGTCAGCGTCTTGGCGGTCGCCGCATCCATCCACACGTCAATGCGTTGCCGATTGGCGTAAACCATGGCTCGCAAGTCATCAATGCCATGCGTCTGGTCAGCATGGTCATGCGTGTATAAAACCGCATTTAACTGGCGCACATTGGCGTCAATTAATTGCTGGCGCATATCTGGCGAGGTATCAATCAGCACCTGCGTTTGGCCCTTATCGCTGGTTTGCGAGACCAAAAGCGAACAGCGGGTACGGCGGTTTTTCGGGTTTTTGGGGTCACAAATGCCCCAATCGCCGTGAATGCGCGGCACGCCACCGGACGAACCACTGCCCAGAATGCGAAAAATCTGCGCCATTAACCGGCTCTCTGGTCAAAGCCGACGCGGTCAGCTTTTGTAAAAAGCGCGAAGAAATTATCGCTGGTCGCCTGCGCCAATTGCGCAACACTGACGCCTTTAAGCTCGGCCAAAGCGGCCGCCGTATCGGCAACAAAACTTGGCTCATTGCGCTTACCACGATGCGGCACCGGCGCCAAAAACGGCGCATCTGTCTCAATCAGTAGCCGCTCTAGCGGTATGGTTTCAATGGTCTGGCGCAATTGTTTGGCGCTGTTGAAAGTGGCAATGCCGGATATTGAAATATAGCAGCCCATGGCCAAGGCCCGCTCAGCCAATTCAGGGCCAGCGGTGAAACAATGAATCAGGGCCGGATAAGCCCCCTTCCCCATTTCATCTTCCATAATATCGGCAGTGTCTTCATCGGCGTCGCGCGCGTGCACAACCAACGGCAGGCCAGACAGGCGTGCCGCTTCAATATGGGCGCGAAAATTTCTTTGCTGGGCCGCGCGCGGACTATGTTCATAATAATAATCAAGGCCGGTTTCGCCAATGCCAATGACTTTCGGATGGCGCGACAGTTCCACTAATTGTGCGGCGCTGGTTTCTGGCTGGCTGCCCGCCTCATGCGGGTGAATGCCAATGGTGCAGGCCAGCTCGTCATGCGCTTCAGCAAGGGCGATAATCTGCGCGGCTTCGGTGATTTTGGTTGATATGGTGACCATCATGGCGACTTTAGCGGCACGCGCGCGGGCTAAAACTTCGGCCCGGTCGGCGTCGAAATCTTTGAAATCAAGATGGCAATGGCTATCAACAAACATGCGCTCAGCCTATCAGATATATTGCCCGTCATCGACGGTAATTGCAGTGCCGGTCATGCCTTTGCCGTGCGGGCCGGCCAGCAGCAGCAGCGCGCCGTCGAGGTCTTCTTGACCGGCCAGACGCCGCCGTGGAAAACTATTGATTTGCTTTTGCCCGCCCTCGGTCTGCCACCAAAAATCATTAATTTCGGTTTCAATATAGCCCGGGCAAATGGCGTTGACGTTAATCTCATGGCGGGCCCATTCGCGGGCCAGACCACGGGTCATCATCAAAATGCCAGATTTCGACATGCAATAGGCGGTGATGCCGGGCAGAACGCGGGTGCCGCCAACTGAAGAAATATTGATCACGCGGGCTGGATTTTTCACTTGAATATGGTGGCGGGCAAATGCTGTGGCCAAAAAAAACGGCGCATTCATATTGGTCGAGACAATGGTTTGATACTCATCTGGTGTTAATTCCAGGGCGTTTTTGGTGACATTCATGCCAGCATTATTGACCAGAATATCTGGCATAAAACCGGCCGCATTGAGGGCTTGATAAAAATCGTCAATCTTGTCGAGCTGATTGACGTCAAGCGCCACTGCATGCACCACCCCACCGGATGCTTCAATATCGTCTTTCAGGGCGCTCAAACGCTCGGTGCGTCGCGCGGCAATGACCACGCGGGCGCCGGCGGCCGCCAGTACATGGGCAAAGCGCGCGCCCAGACCAGAGCTGGCGCCAGTGATTAAGGCGGTGTGGCCGCTGAGGTCGACATTTGTTACGGGTGTGTGTGGTTCGGTCATGTGAGCTCCTTCGCGCCAAAACATGACCCTTGTGTGCCACAAATTTGCCGCTGGTGAAAGCCCCGCCGCGCCTACATGAGCGTAATCGACAGATCAATCATGTCTTGCAAATTTTCGTCATCGCTAACAATGGCAGTGATGTCGAAAATATTATCACCGCTGGCGCTCGGCTGACCGGGTGTCGGCGGGGTTTTCCAACTGATAACGCCATCGGCGATGGTGAAATCATCGGCATCGGCGCCGGTCAAGCTCCAGCTGAGCAGCTCATTGATGTCTGGATCCGTGGCGGTGATGCTGGTCAGTGCCGTTTCGCCAACGGTGGCGGTGAGTACGGTTGGCGTGTTGTCATCAATGACTGGCGCTTCATTCACATCAATCAAAGGAATTGTGATGGTGAAGTCGTTGCTGGCGCCGGAAATATGAGTGGCGCGGACAATAAAAATTTCCTTTGCGCGGGTTTCAAAGTCCAGTGCGACGTCATAGACCGACCGAACCTCCCCTGTTGTCGGGTCGATTGCCAGTCCCTCCAGCGTATCCAAAGTGATCACCAGACTATAGATAATATCTGCGCTGCTGCCCAAATAACTCGTCATCGCGATATAAGCAAAGCCGGTCAAACTTTGGTTTTCGGCCATTGCTGGAAGCTCGGAATCTGAAGTCAGCAAAATTGGATGGAACTGACGCACAGTCACGGTCACATCAATACTATCGGTCAGCCCGCCGCCATCTGTGGCAATCACTGTCACCATGCGCACGTTATTGGCTGGTGTCTCGGCGTCAAACACCGGCGCCTCAATCCACGACAGCGTGCCGCTGATTAAATCAATCTCAAACAGGCTGTGGTCACCGGTTTGTGCCAACGACCAGTCAACCCCATATGAGCCTCCATCGGTGGCCGTCACAAATCCCGATAAGGCAACCGGCGCATGCGTGCCAACCGAAGCCGCCGCAATGGTGATGTCATCACTAATCGCTTCAAATACCACTACATTCGGAAAGCCGGTTTCTTAGGCGGCGGCAAAGTCAGTCGCTGTAAACTCGCGGCCAGCCGGATCAACAAACACGACATATTGTAAATTATTCACAATAAGCTCATATTGCCCGTCAATCGTAATCACCAGACTGCCGGTCGCAAGATCACCAGCCATGACCATGCCGGACACCGGCACACCACTGGTAAATTCAATGCGCTCAAACTCATCCAATGGCCTGTCGCTATCGGCAATCGTGATGTGAGCTGACAAAGCACTGGTGATCCGATAAACATCGGCGCCACTGCCACCATTAAGTGTCAAAGCCTGCGTATCAGCGTTCACGATAATCGGCAGGGCTTCGGCAAAAACATCATCCGGCTGTGTTGCACGCGGCGCACCAGCCAACACATCCCATACCACCCAAGCACCATCAAAAAAGCGAATTTCTTCCATTGTGAGTCTCCAAATTGGCGTGCGAACACGCAATTGATTTAGACAACTCGCCAAAGCGAGCCACACAACAAAACAAAGAAAGCAACAAGGCGACTATTTTATTATTCTGCGCCGTCCGAAAGACTAAGCACCCTTGAACGCTTCATGATAATTGAAATTTGAACCTTCCAAAGGGATAAACCGGCTATTTTTTCATTTCTTGCCGCACAAAGCGACGGTAAAGCCAAGGAGCCAAAATATAGCTATAGACCAATCCCGCAATGTTGCGCATCGGTGGCCAGTCAATCAGCCGCGCTAACCAGATAAATTTCGGAAGTCGACGCCATAAGGCGACAAAGGCGGTCACACCCACCAGCATGGAATCGCCTTGTTTGGCATGCAGCGCTTGCAATAATTGCGGCCGCGTGAAACCGTTTGGCACATCACCAGTAGAAATATCGTGAAACAGCACATCAGCAATCTGGTGGCGCGTCACAAGTTTTTGGTAAATCGCAATCTCTGGCCCGCAAATCGAGCAGCCACCATTGTAAAAGACCGTTAAAGGCGCACGCGTGGTCAATTTAACACCGCTTCGTTTTCTGGCAGCCTGCCCTCACGCAAAGCCACCAGATAGGCGATAATCATATCCCAAGCGGCCAGACCATCGACGTCTCCGAGCGCCGCAAATTCAGCGGCCCGCATCGTTGCAACCACTTCGGCATCATCGCCATATTGCTGCACCAGTGCGGCGCAAGCGGCGGCCAATGCCTGATCAGTTTTACCCTTATCATCTGCACTATTACTCATGGCCCAGATATAGGCCAATATATAAGCGCGGCAAGTATTAGGATCACGACTTGAGGGCGTTCGGGTAAGCGGCTTTAGGTGTTTGGGTGAGTGGCGGATGAGAAATGCGCACGAAATGTGCGGAGTACTCAAACAAAAACAAAATACACTCTCATTGCTATTATTGTTATCTCACACATTCCGCGCCCAGAGATTACCGCCTGTGAAACGAGGCGCAAGAAGCTTAATTTCAAATATTTACAATAAGGAAAACAAGCTAAATGGCTATGAGCCCTACTTTGCCGCTTTTTTTCTTGTCGTTAAATAGGCCACCAGAACTAAGCCTAAAAGACTCCCAAGAACCATGGCAGCCAAGCCGGATGACAAGGCGATTAATACCATCGGTAGATTGAATTGATTTTTCTTATACAGGATTAGAAAAGACAAGGCTAAGCAGAAGATCGCCGCAGCTCGCAAACCGATAAGCACCGAGCCCTCAATATCCTGCATGATCAATCCACCAATAATGGCAGCCACCAGAATCGTAAATAATAAATAAGCGAGATAAAACCCCATGGCTTGTTCGGTTGTTCTTTGTTTCTCAAGGGTAAATAAATCATCAAACATAGCATTCTCCTTTTGCGGCTTTTTATTATGCTGAGTAATATTATAGGCTGAAAGTCAGCAGGAGGCTACAGCACAGTCACGGAATATGACGGGGCTGAATCGTGCCACTGAAATCTCTCATTTTCTCAATGAATAGTTTTTTGCCACGCGCAATATTTTCCGCCCAGTCGTCATGCGCGCCCGCGTCAGCATTATCGGAAATATATTTGAAACATTTGAAATCGACATGGTGCTGATAGCAAACCTTGGCCATGGCATAGGCCTCCATATCGACCAAATCTGTTTCTAATTTAGGCGTCTCAGTGACAAAAGAATCGCCGCTGCCGCAGCTCACCCCATGGCCACCAAATTGAATCTCGCCTATCGCGTCAAACGGGGTTTGGCCAAGCGCAAAACCAAGCGCCGTGGCGTCCATATCGCGCTTTACAAAATGCGACACTTCAACCAAGCCGGTGAGGGTTTTATTCAAACTGCCAGCCGTGCCGTAAATAATGATCAGCGATGGCGAAAATTCTTTGATGATGGCGAGGGTCTTAACCGCCGCATTAATTTTAGCGACGCCAGTATAATCAAGGCGAAAATCTGGCAGGTCTTTGGGGCTGAGCTCTTGCTCAACCGCGACAAGGATGAAAGTCATGTGGTTTTCCTGACATTATTATTATTTCGGAAAAACGCTTACACTCACTCCACGGTAACAGATTTGGCCAAATTGCGCGGCTGGTCAACATCCGTGCCTTTGGCAACAGCGACGTGATAGGCCAATAATTGTAGCGGCAGGGCATAGATAATCGGCGCAATAAAGGCGTCGATTTCCGGCATGGTGATGGTTTCGGCACAGCCCTCGCCCGCCGCTTCCAATCCTTGGGCGCTTGCCAGCATGATAATCTGACCACCACGGGCCATCACCTCTTGCATGTTGGAAACGGTTTTTTCAAACAACGGTCCATCAGGGGCGATGGTGACAATAGGCATATGCTCATCGACCAAGGCAATGGAACCATGTTTCAACTCACCGGCGGCAAAACCTTCGGCGTGAATGTAAGAAATTTCTTTCAGCTTCAGCGCCCCCTCAAGAGCCAGCGGGAACATGGTAGCGCGGCCAATATATAGCGCGCTATTGGTGTCAACAAAGCCACGGGCGATGTCCTCAATATGCGCCTCACCGGCCAGCACTTCATTGGCCAAGCGCGGGGTTGTTAGCAATAGATTGCACAGACGCGCCTCATCGTCAGCCGATATGGTGTTTTTTAACCGTCCCAAATGAATGGCCAAAGCCGCCAGCGCACCCAGTTGGGCGGTGAAAGCTTTCGTTGAGGCCACGCCAATTTCCGGGCCAGCATAGGTAGGCAGCGTCAAATCGACTTCGCGTGTCATTGAGCTTTCCGACACATTGACGACGCCCAATGTTGGCAAGCCGTGTTCTTTACAATGGCGCAGCGCCGCTAAAGTGTCGGCTGTCTCACCGGATTGCGAGACGAAAATCGCTAAGCAATCTTTATCCATTGGCGCCTCGCGGTAACGAAACTCGGAGGCAATATCAATGCCAGCGGGAATGCGGGCATAGCGTTCAATCCAATTGCGGCCCACTTGGGCGGCAAAATAAGCCGTACCACAGGCCACCAAAATCACCCGATTCACATTGGCAATATCAATGTCATGTTCGGGCAGTCGAATGGCTTGCTCTTCGGGTTGTACATATTGACCAAAAGTGCGCGACAAGACGTCCGGCTGTTCGTGAATTTCCTTGCGCATGAAATGCCGGTAATTGCCCTTATCAACCATGCCACTGGCGGCATCCACCACTTCCACCGGACGCGATACTGGATGGCCGGCGACATCAAAAATCGATAGACCATCAATTGACAAAATGCCCCAATCGCCGTCTTGCAGATAAGTGACCTTATTGGTGAACGGGGCCAGAGCAAAAGCATCAGATCCGAGATACATGGCACCTGCCCCATGGCCAATGGCGAGCGGGCTGCCATGGCGAGCAAAAATCATTTGTTTGTCATTGCCATCAATAATCAGGCCAATGGCATAGGCGCCGCTGAGGCTGGAAAAAGTTTTTTGCGCCGCTTGTTCAATCGTCGCACCGCTCTCCAAATGGCTGGTAAATAAATGCGCAATCACTTCCGTATCCGTGTCGGAAGTAAAGCTGGCACCGCCTGCAATCAATTGCTGTTTGAGCGGTTTGTAATTTTCAATAATACCATTGTGAACCACGGCGACGCGCTGTGTGCTATGCGGATGAGCATTGGCGGTAATGGCTGGCCCATGGGTGGCCCAGCGCGTATGACCAATGCCGATCATGCCTTCAAGCGGCATTTTTTTGAGCACGTCGCCGAGCGCGTTTAATTTGCCCTCAGCCCGACGCCGGTCGAGCTTGCCCTTATGAATCGTGGCGATACCGGCGCTATCATAGCCTCGATACTCTAGCCGTTTAAGGCCATCGAAAACCAGTTGGGTTACATCTTGTTCGGCGATTACGCCAATAATGCCACACATTTACTCTGACCCTTTATTCTTGTTGCGAAACTTGGTGCCCCATTTTTCAATCACCCGCTCAGGCGCACGAGTCACCACGAGAGCATTATCCGGCACATCATTGGTCAAAGTTGTCCCTGACCCCAAATAAGCACCCGCCCCAATCGATACTGGCGCCACCAAAGATGAGTTGGAGCCAACAAAAGCCCCGGCGCCAATTTTGGTTATATGTTTATGAAAGCCATCATAATTACAGGTGATGGTACCGGCGCCAATGTTCACTTCCGGCCCCAATTCAGCATCACCAATATAAGATAAATGGCTGACCTTGGCGCCAAACCCAATATGCGCCTTTTTGGTTTCAACAAAATTACCAATTTTCACTTCATCTTCGACAATGGTGCCCGGTCGCAAACGAGCATAGGGGCCTATTTGCGCCCGCGCGCCAATCACCACCCCTTCAAGATGGCTGAATGATTTAATCACTGTGCCGGCGCCAATCGACACACCAGGATTGATTTTCACATGCGGCTCAAGCGTCACATCGCCAGCGATTTGTGTATCAAAACTCAAAAACACACTATCGGGGTCCTGCATGGCCACGCCAGCATCCAAAAATCCGGCGCGCAATCTTTGCTGCATTAATTTTTCTGCTTTTGCCTGTCCAGCGCGCCCATCAACCCCCAAAGTGTCTTGCGTATCGGCCATAATCAAAGCGCTGGAACGGCCCGATTGAACACCAAGCGATACTAGGTCAGGCAAATAATATTCGCCCTGCGCATTATCATTGCTTAACTGTGGCAGAAGGTCAGCCAAAGCATTTTGGCTCAACCCCATAGCGCCACCATTGCATAAGCCGATGGCCCGCGTCGCCGCATCAGCGTCTTTATATTCCACTATCGCTTGCGGGGCGCCATTATCATCTAAAATGATGCGCCCATAACCGGCCGCGTCCTGCGGCTCAAAACCAAGCACGGCAATATCTTCAGCGCAGCTGGCCAGCGATTGCAGCACTTGTGCGCGCATTAAGGGCGTGTCGCCAAACATCACCAGCACACGCTCACCTGCGGGCAATACTGGCAAGGCGGCGCGCACCGCATCGCCGGTGCCGTTTTGTTGCTCCTGCAAACAATGAACAATTTCGCACCCCAGCCCATCAGCATAAGCGCGCACATTATCTTGCTCGGGAGAGGTCACCAGAAAAATGGCTTTTGCCCCAGCCGACATAGCCGCTTTGACGGCATAACCGAGCATTGGCTGTCCGGCAATTTCATGCAGCACTTTTGGCAAGGCGGATCTCATCCGTGTGCCTTTACCGGCGGCCAGAATAATGGCGTTAAATTCTATCTGCTTCATCTATCAACTTTCGACGCCTGAGGAATAACGAGACGCAGTTATAGACTGAGTTGGATTCAGAAAAGAAATCAAACTGTTTTGCGCTTTGTTACGGCCTCGATTAGCTAACCAAAGCCTCAAGACCAATTTCATCGAGCATGTCATTACCGGCTTTGACCGAGGTCGCTAGCCCACCGCATTGCGACAATAGGTTATGCGCAAAGAATTGTGCCGTCGCCATTTTGCGCTGAGCAAACTGAGGATTAACCGTCTGTTGCGTCACCGCATAAGCGCCGCGCGCCAAATAATGTCCGCCCGCAGTCAGCGCGAATAAGCGCAAATAAGGCGTAGCTCCGGCCAGCACATCCATTGGCTTGCCGTCTTTCATAAGCCATTCGGTGGTTTCTTCCAAAATTGAAATCGCATCGCCCAGCTTATCGGCGACATCAACCAGCACCGGATTATTCGACTGGCGACACACCTCTGCCGTCTCGCGCATTTCGCCAATATAGTCGCGAACTACCTTGCCATTGCCCAAAGGCAATTTACGACCGACCAAATCAAGCGCCTGAATACCATTGGTGCCTTCGTAAATCGTCAAGATGCGTGCGTCACGCGCATGTTGTGCAGCGCCCGTTTCTTCAATGAAGCCCATGCCACCATGCACTTGCACACCAATCGCCGCCACTTCATTGGCAATATCAGTGCTGAACGCTTTTGAGATGGGCGTTAGCAAATCATTACGGGCGCGGGCCGCCTCGTCATTCTCGCTATGCGCTAAATCAGCAGCGACGCCATTTTCATAGCAAATCCCACGCGCCGCATCTGTCAGGGCACGCATGGTCATTAACATGCGGCGCACATCTGGATGATGGATGATCTCAACCGCTTCATTATCGTCTTTGCCGGCCCCGGGCTTGCGGCCTTGCTTGCGCTCCAGCGCATAGGCAAGTGCGTGTTGAGTAGCGCGTTCGGCCACGCCGACGCCCTGCAAACCAACATGCAGGCGGGCATTATTCATCATGGTGAACATGCAAGCCATGCCGCGATTTTCGGCGCCAATCAACCACCCCGTTGCGCCGCCCTCTTCACCAAAAGCCATGACACAAGTTGGGCTGGCGTGAATCCCCATTTTTTCTTCAAGACCAATACATTTGGCATCATTGCGCGCCCCCAGTGAGCCATCGTCATTGACAAAGAATTTCGGCACCAGAAATAGCGAAATACCTTTTGTGCCTTCTGGCGCGCCCGGGGTGCGGGCCAATACCAGATGAATAATGTTTTCCGCCATATCATGGTCGCCATAGGTAATATAAATTTTTGTACCGGTAATTTTATAGCTGCCATCATCTTGCGGCTCGGCTTTGGCGCGAATATTGCCAACATCGGAACCGGCGTGAGATTCGGTCAAATTCATCGTTGCCGACCATTCGCCTGATACTACTTTATGTAAATATTTTTGCTTCTGCTCGTCAGAGGCATGCGCCGCCAAAGCTTCCATACCGCCGTTTGACAACATTGGGCATAATTGAAAGCCGATATTGGCATTCATCATTTCGGTAACGGCATTTGACAAAGCCAAAGGCAAGCCCTGCCCGCCATATTCAACCGGTGCTGCCAAAGTAGGCCAGCCGCCCTCGACATATTGCTTATAGGCCTGTTTGAAACTTTCCGGCACGGTAACGCCATCGGCCCCTAATTGGGCACCCTTTTGATCACCATCCCAGCTGATAGGCGCAACCACATTATCAGCCAATTTGGCCGCCTCATCGAGAATGGCGTCGATCAAATCATCTGATAAATCTTCATATTTGCCGCCCGCTATCAGCCGTTCAAAGCCAGCTTCTTGCATCAGGGCAAAACGAATTTCGTCGACGGGGGCCTTATAAGTCATGGTTTTCTCCAATTTACGCGGTTAGGCTATATTACGGTGAAACACGCGCCATGCAAATCATTGTATTTGTGTCATTTCGCCCCACACGAGAAAGGCTATCGACATGCATATACAGCGTCAAAACGGCTTCGGATTAGCAAAACCGGCTTTAAAATTTTGGCTGTTGGGCGTGATACTGGCCAGCATTGCCTTATCTATCAGTGTTTTCTCAGCCCCGCTGGAAATTTCGACCTGGCAGCATTGGGCTCGCTATACGGCGCGCCTCTCTTTTATATTTTTCCTCATCACCTATATGGCCGCGCCGCTTTACCAACTTTACGACACATCAATCACTCGTTTCTTGCGCCGCCACAGGCGCAATAGTGGCCTTAGTTTTGCCCTCGCCCATACAATTCATCTAGCCGCATTGGTGATTTATCTGCGCCTCAGCCCAGAACCCTTGGATATGGCGACAGTCATCGTCGGTGGCGGCGCCTATGTCGCTATGTTTGCCATGTGGGCCAGCTCATCCGATGCCGCTATTCGTTGGCTCGGTCAAAATCGCTGGCGGCAGCTGCACAAATTCGGTCTGCACTATCTCGCCTTTGTTTTCGTCTTTACGTACAGCAGCGGCCAGTTTGGCGCCGAACCAGCTCCCATCATCTTACCGATTTTGATTTGGTTGGCGATTCTGTTACGATTAATGATGTTTCTAACGCAATTTCGAAAAGGCAAACCGGCATGAGCGCAGCAGCAATGATATCCATCACCGACCGTATCGCAACGCTAACCATGGACGATGGCAAAGCCAATGCCTTTGGATTTGACATGATGGCCGCCCTTAACAGCTGTCTTGATGAAGCTGAAAAGGCCGCCGATGTGATTATTTTAACTGGCCGGCCTGGCATTATGTGTGCCGGATTTGATTTGAAAGTGATGAAAAATGCCCCTGAGGAAGCGACCGAAATGGTGCGCTTGGGCGGCGAATTGCTTTTGCGCCTATTTAGCAGCAAACAGCCGATTATCATTGCCGCCTCCGGTCACGGCATTGCCGCCGGTGGTTTATTAATGCTGGCCGCTGATTATCGTATCGCGGCGGCTGGTGACGCGCGTTTTGGCTTAAATGAAACCGCTATCGGCATGGTTTTGCCACCATTTGGCATGGATTTGGCGCGGTTTAAGCTGAATAATCAATTCTTGGACGCCGCCGTTGTCGGGGCCACCCTTTATTTGCCTGGAGAGGCAGTAAGCATAGGTTACGTCGACCAAGTTGTTGCAGCGGACCAATTGATGGATTGCGCGCTAGAAAAAGCCAAAGCCATGCAGCAATTGGATTTAACTGCTTTTGCCGGCAATAAGAAAATTATTCGTGGCGCCATGATTGAAAAAATCGCTGCCGATTTGGCTTCTGGCAAGGGTCTCAAAGTCAGCGTTTAAAACATAATCTAGACAATTAAGTTACTTTCTTAATTTACTGTTTTTTCAGCCAATTTTTCTTTAACAACCGATACGTTTGTATTGTGTTGCAGGCGCGTAATATTATAGCGGCTGATCATCATTAAGGCGCATAAATAGCAAATCACCTGCACCGGTACAGCCATAAACACGACGTTAAAAATGACACTTTCATCGACTTGATCGGGACGTGCGCCGGGCGGTAATTTGGCCAATGTCAAAATTAGACCCGAAATCATAATGCCAAGACCGGAAACCATTTTGCCGGCGAAATTACGGGCGGCAAAAATCACCCCCTCGCTGCGCCTTGTGGTGCTGGCCGCGCTATCTTCGACGACATCGGCCATCATTGCGCCGAACAGTATGGAAAACACAATAATCGCGCACACTTCGATTAGATTGTGAGCGAAGAGCAATGGTAAAAGCCTCGGGTCGCCATTCACCGGCACAATATCCAGAAGGCGCCCGATTAACATCAGCGGCCCAAAGCTGATAACAAATAGGAAACTGCCCATAGCAGCGTGCTTTTTATCGAATTTACGCCCCAAAAGCCGCGCCACAGGAACCGCCGTCACCGCCGCAATTAATTGCAAGACCGTTAGAACGCCGAGGTTTTCCGCAGTCAGCCCCCATAAAAAGGTCGAGAAGAAAACACTGAGTGTGGCTTGAAGCCCAGCTGCCGTGCCGGAAAAAATCGACGCGATAAACAAAGCCTGAAACGACCGATTGCGGAAAGTCTCGCGCAATTCTTTAATCGCAATACTCAGCGTTGTTGCGTCACGCTTGGCCGGCACGTGCAGGCGGGCAATGTTTTTATGGGTGCCCAACGATGACGCCAACATGCCGAAAAACATCAGGCTGGCGGCGGCAATACCGTAATAGCCAAAACCTTGCGCCTGAAATATGCCATTGCCGTCACCGCGATCCGTCAGAAACACGGTATAGGCCAATATGGCCATGCCAATGCCGCCAATCCAGCCGAACATATAGCGCAGGCTCATCAGCCCGGTGCGCTCGTCATAGTCATCACTTAATTCAGAAATCAGCGCGGTATTCGGTACTTCAAAAAATGTCAAAAACATGCGAATGGAAATCGCCATAACGATGAGGAAGATAAATAATAAAGTCTCATCACCAACAACCGCCGCCGGTGGGTTCCACAAAAACGCATAGCTCAAACAAATCGGGATAATTGAAGCATACATAAACGGATGGCGCCGCCCCCATCGTGAGCGCCAATTGTCAGAAATATAGCCAATAATAGGGTCAGAGATTGCATCGACAACAATTGCAATGGCAATCGCGGCGCTGGCTAAAACATGCGGCAGACCAAGAACCTGAGCGTAGAAAATCAACAGGAAGAAATTAAACCCATTGTCTTTAATGCCATAGGGCGCTGACCCAAGCCCATAAAAGAATTTTGTACTGCGATTTAAGTGAGACATTGTGACCAGCTCCTGCAACCAAACGATAGCTTTGATTAATTGCGATGATTTGTAAACCGTGATTGCAAAGCTCAGCCGATTGGGTTTACGCTAAGGCCCATGACACAAACGACACAGACATCTCAGCCCACTCAGACCGAGCTCTCGCAAGAACAAATCGACGGTTTTGGCGATATGGTGCAATTCACCAAGACGCTTGGCGTGGTCATTGAAAGCGCCAGCCAAACTGAGATTATTGGTCGGCTTCCCATCACCCGCGCCTTGACCAATCATACGCCAAATGTGCATGGCGGCGCGATCATGTCGTTGGGCGATGCGTTGGGCGCTATTGGGGCGTTTTTGAACATGCCAGAGGGCGCTGCTGGAACAACCACGATTGAAAGCAAAACCAATTTCATCAAACCAGCCATGGATGGCGATACGCTTACCGGTGTCAGCACGCCCCTGTCGCGTGGTCGCCGCCTGTCGGTCTGGCAAACTGAAATCACCCGTGGCGATGGCGAACGCGTCGCCATGGTCACGCAAACTCAAATCTATTTATAATCAACAAAGGAATTTATTATGTCAGTCATGGTTAGTGTTACTTTTCAATTCAAACCCGAAGCCGCCGAAATGGCGCTTGAAGGGCTCAAGCAAGCCCTGCCAGAAACCCGCGCCTTCGCCGGTTGCGAGCGGGTCGATTCTTATTATGAAGCAGCAACCCACACATTGCTGTTGATTGAATTATGGGACAAGTCCGAAAGCCAGCAAGCCTATCTCGGCTGGCGGGCTGAAACCGGCGCGCTCAACGCAATGGCCGATGCCATGGCGGCGGCGCCGGTGTTCACCACTTACGATATTCGCGAAGACATTTAACGGCTAAGCGGTCGGCCGGATTTTAGGTCGACCGCTTCTGTCACTACAAAGATAATATTTATCGGTTGCTCGCTGGCCAGTTGAGAGATGTGAGTGCCCGGCACGACCAGTCTTGTTGCCGATTGCATAAGCGTTTGCCTATGACCAACTAATCAGCTTGTGCGGGAACAGCCACACTACATAAAATTAAAATTTATAGAATTGGTGAGCCCGGAAGGATTCGAACCTTCGACCCACTGATTAAAAGTCAGTTGCTCTACCACCTGAGCTACGGGCCCACTGCGACTGTGTATAGTTGATGCTTTGCCGCATTACTAGTCCCTTTTATCGACTTTTTTCAGCCGCAATGTCGCAGTGTGAAAACCGTCATTGCACCGCCTGAATTTTGCATGAGCAAATTACATTGCGGCAGGCGACTAGCGGAAAATCATTGTCGAGCCGCAATAGCGCTTGCTTTTTGTCATGCTTTATTTCTATTGTCGGGCAGTTTTAACGGGGCGGATAATGGCGGAAATACCACAACAATTAGCCGGATTTACAACTTGGGGCGATGGCGAGCCTTTTGAGGATAAATCTGGCCCGTTTTTTATGCGGCTGAATGATCCAAGCCATGGGCATTTGTCGGCCATGGTCACCGATGCCTCGCATATGAACGGCGGCGGCTTTTTACATGGCGGCTTGCTGATGACTTTCGCCGATTACGCGCTTTTTGTCATCGCCTATGATCAATTGGATGGCACCCATGCCGTGACCGTCTCCTGCCAGACTGAATTCCTCGCCAGCACTAGCGAGATTGGCGAAATTCTGCACGCCACGGGCACAGTAACGCGCAACACGCGCAGTTTGATTTTCATCCGTGGACAGATTAATATGGCGTCTGATCCGAATAAAATTTTGACGACGTTTAGTGGCATTATTAAACGCGTCGGTAATAAATAGGAGTTATTATGTTTGACTATTCATTGACCGGTCTTGTGACCCTGCTCACCCTTTTGGTGTACATTAAAACAGCCTTTGATGTCGGCGGTGCCCGCGCCCGCCACAATACGCCGGCGCCCGCCATGTCGGGCCCGGAAGAGCTCAATCGCTATATTCGCGTGCAGGCCAATACACTGGAAACCATGATGATTTTCTTTCCGGCCCTATGGCTATTTGCGCTGACCATTTCAGATATTTATGCCGCCGCTATTGGCATTCTTTATCCCATCAGCCGGATTTTCTATGCCCGCCGTTATCAAGCCGGTGAAAACCGTGGCCGCGCCTTTACTGTTGGCTTTATGGCCACCAATGTGCTGATTGCTGGCGCCCTGATTGGTCTGGCCCATACAGCCTATGCAATTTATAGCTGAGGATTAAATGAGCAAGATTGCGCTTACCCCTCTCACCGGCTCTTGCGGGGCTGAGTTATCTGGCGTTGACTTGGCGCATTTGAGCGATGAGGACTTCGCGCAAATTCATCAGGCTTGGCTTGATTACGGCGCTGTTTTTATCCGCGACCAAGATATTGAGCTTGAAACGCTGGTGGCATTTGGCAAACGGTTTGGCAATCTTGAGGTTCATCCGATTGTTGATGGCCTATCCGATGCGCCGGAAATCACCCGCGTGTTAAAACCAGCCGGTGAAAGCGCCTCTTTCGGCACTGGCTGGCACAGCGACAATACGTTTTTTGAAAAACCCTCCATGGGCTCCGTGCTCTATGGCAAAGCCATTCCGCCCTATGGCGGCGATACTTTATTTGCCAATCAATATCGCGCCTATGAGACCCTCAGCGACGGCTTGAAACACACGCTGGATGGCATGATGGCGGTGCATTCAGCCAGCCATGCTTATACAGTGGCTGGCACGCAGGAAAAATACGATAAGAAAACCGCGATCACCTATACATGGAGCGACTCCATTATGGATGAAGTGATTCATCCGGTGGTCCGCACCCACCCTGAAACTGGACGCAAAGCATTATTTGTCAATGATATGTTTACTCTGCGTTTTGATGGCATGAGCAAAGAAGACAGCCAGCCGCTATTGCAATATTTGTTCCATCATTGTGTGAAGCCAGATTTCTGCTGTCGCTTCCGATGGAGCGAAAATGCCGTGGCCCTATGGGATAATCGCGCTGTTCAGCATTATGCAACCGACGATTATCAAGCTTTTGAGCGCCTGATGTATCGGGTGACCATTGAAGGCGACAAACCGGCCTAGCCACAACACAGGATTTTCAATGCAGCGTTTTCTGGTACTCGACGGCTATGACCGGGCCGGTCGTGCAGGGTTAATCGAAGCCGGTGCCACATTGGCTGGCGCGCTGTATCGTGATTTGGTGGCGACCTATCGCCCAATGGCGCAGATAGATATTCTTCATCCGGCCGATACTGACTCCAGCCTTCCCGATTTATCGGCCTATGACGCCATGTTTTGGACTGGCTCCAGCCTCACAATTTATGACGATGTGCCCGCCGTCACCCGACAAATCGATCTGGCCCGCGCCGCCTTTCGGCTTGGCATTCCGGCCTTTGGCTCATGTTGGGCCTTGCAATTGGCCAGTGTTGCCGCTGGTGGCAGTTGTCGCAAAAACCCCAAGGGCCGCGAATTTGGCCTGACGCAACAACTCAGCCTGACGCCAGCCGGTCGCCAGCATCCCGTTTTAGCCGGACGCGACGCGCTTTATTCTGGCTTTACCAGCCATTTTGATGAAGTCGAAAACTTGCCCAACGGCACGGAAATATTGGTCACCAATCAAGCGACAAAAGTTCAAGGGGCCGAAATCCATTTTGAAAATGGCCGTTTCTTTGCCTTACAATATCATCCGGAATATGATTTTTCAGAAATTGCGGCGCTGGCGAAATTCCGCGGCCAAGGGCTCATAGCTGAGGGTTTTGTCGACGGCCAAGCTGATTTGGATAATTATATCAAAGGCTGTCAGCAGCTCAATGAATCGCCAAATGACGAGGGCTTAAGAGCGCAATTTGCCGCCACAGATGATGTTTTGCAGGCGGCGCGCAAACATAATGAAATTATTCATTGGCTCAACCTTAATGTTCCTATCACCAATTAGGGGCGATTAAGGCCGGTTAAATCGGATCAATATCGCCCTGCGCTTGTTGTGCTTTGAAATCAGCGCGAAAAGCCTCAAACCGGTTTTCTTCAATCGCTAAACGCATGGCGGCCATCAACTCCTGATAGAATGCCAAATTATGCCAGGTCAGCAACATGGCGCCGAGATATTCGCCGCAGCGATGCAAATGGTGCAAATAGGCGCGGCTATATTGATGACTGGCCGGACACTCACTATTGGCATCAAGCGGGCGTTTATCCGCCGCGTGGCGGGCGTTGCGAATATTGACTTTGCCGCGCCACGTATAGGCGGTGCCATGGCGGCCAGCCCGCGTTGGCATCACGCAATCAAACATATCAATGCCGCGCGCCACTGCCTCCACCAAATCATCCGGCGTGCCGCCCCCCATAAAATAACGCGGCCGATCTTGTGGCAGAACTGGGGTCGTGTAATCGAGCACATTGAGCATCATTTCTTGCCCCTCGCCGACGGCCAGCCCACCAACCGCATAGCCGTCAAAGCCAATCTCTTGCAGTGCTGCGGCGCTTTCATGGCGCAAATGCTCATAGGTTGAACCTTGAACAATGCCAAATAAGGCATCCCCCTCGCCCTTATCATAATCGGCAAATGCCTGTTTTGAGCGCGCCGCCCAGCGCATCGATAAGTGCATGGATTTTTCAGCCTGTTTTTCAGTTGCCGGAAATGGCGTGCATTCATCCAGCACCATGCGAATATTGGCCCCCAAAAGGGTTTGAATCTCAATACTGCGCTCTGGCGTCAGCATATATTTTTGGCCGTCTAAATGGCTTTGGAAGTTAACCCCGTCCTCGCTCATTTTCGCTAATTTTGACAGCGACATTACTTGAAAGCCGCCACTATCGGTCAAAATCGGCCCGTCCCATTGCATAAACTCATGCAGACCACCGAGCGCCGCCACTTCCTCAGCCCCTGGCCGCAACATCAAATGATAAGTATTGCCCAAGACAATATCGGCCCCCAAATCGCGGACTTGCTGCGGATACATGGCCTTGACCGTCGCCGCTGTGCCGACCGGCATAAAGGCTGGCGTGCGAATGTCGCCGCGCGGCGTATTGATAAGCCCGCGACGCGCCATGCCGTCGGTATTGATTAACGTAAATTTCATAATGGCGCTCTTTCTAGCAAACACGCATCGCCATAGGAATAGAACCGATAACCATTGGCAATCGCATGGGCATAGGCTTGTTGCATATTTTGCAGGCCGCTAAAGGCTGAAATCAGCATAAACAAGGTTGAGCGCGGCAAATGAAAATTGGTCAAAAGCATATCGGCGGCACGAAACTGATAGCCCGGCGTGATAAAAATATCGGTAAACGCTTCAAATGGAATGATCTGGCCATTTGCTTGTGCCGCGCTTTCGATTAACCGCAAAGACGTCGTGCCGACGCAAATAATCCGGCCGCCTTCAGCCTTTGCCTGATTGAGCGCCCGAGCCGTTTCTTCACTGACCTGCCCCCATTCACCGTGCATTTTATGGTCATTTGTATCATCAACCTTAACCGGCACAAAGGTGCCCGGGCCGACATGCAAGGTCACTTCGTGTAAGCTGACGCCCTTGGCTTTCAGTCGGTCTAATAGTTCCGGCGTGAAATGCAGTCCTGCCGTTGGCGCGGCAACAGCGCCATCCTGGCGGGCAAACATGGTTTGATAATCTTCAGTATCACGTGCATCTGGGGCGCGTTTACTGGCGATGTAGGGCGGCAAAGGCATGCTGCCAAGGGCCGCTAATGTGGTTTCCATTGCGTCGGCCGCAATCCGAAAGCTTAATTGCGCCGTGCCCTCTTGGCGCATGGATATGTCTGCCGTCACGCCGTTAAAATCAATGATATCGCCATCTTTGACGCGTTTGGCAGGCTTTAGAAAACACCGCCAATCAACCGGCCCAAGCCGTTCGATAAGGGTGAACTCAATTTTAGCCCCCGGCGCTCCGTCACGTAAGCGCGTGCCCAATAGACGTGCCGGAATAACCTTTGTGACATTCACCACAAGTGCGTCGCCCGCCTTTAGCTTATTGGGCAAATCGGCAACACGGGCGTCACTGAGCTGGCCTTGCGCTGCAACGTGTAACAGCCGCGCTTGATCACGCGGCTGCACAGGTCTTAAAGCGATAAGGCTTTCGGGCAGGTCAAAATCAAATAGATCGACCTGCATGTGGCTTAATCGGCCAAACGAAGTGAAATAATCGCGTCTGGCGTGGCTGGTGGCTCGCCTTTGGCAATCGCATCAATATGTTCCATGCCCTCAACCACTTCACCAAATACGGTATATTGACCGTTTAGCCATGTCGCATCGTCGAAACAGATGAAAAACTGGCTATTGGCACTGTCTGGGTGCTGCGAGCGGGCCATGCCCAAAGTACCGCGCTTGAACGGCGCATCGGAAAATTCAGCCCGCAAGTCAGGATATTCTGAGCCACCCATGCCGGTTCCGGTTGGGTCACCGGTTTGCGCCATAAACCCGTCAATAACACGGTGAAAGACGATACCATCGTAAAATTTTTCTTCGATTAGGGTCTTAATGCGTTCAACATGGCCTGGCGCCAAATCTTCGCGCAAATTAATTTTAACCGTTCCGGTTTTTAGTTCCATCAGCATGATCATCTCCTTGTCTGCTGCCCATGCTGACACTGAGGTGCTCATAACTGCGAACGCGGTCAAAACAATCATAATGTAACGCATGACATTCTCCATTTAAAATACTGTAATTGCTTAAATATTATCCAACACAACTCTCGGCACAAAGGAGCTAACATCGCCACCCATGGAATGAATTTGGCGGATTAACGTTGACGAAATAAAGCCGACATTAGCAGATGCAGCTAAGAATACGGTTTCAATTTCCGGCGCCATAGCGCGGTTCATCGAGGTCATCTGTGCTTCATAATCAAAATCAGCAGCGGTCCGCAGGCCGCGAATGATAAGATTGGCGCCCTGTTGGCGCGCCACATCGACCAAAAGCCCTTCAAAACTGGTAACCGATAGCTCAGTCCCCATTGTTTTAGCAATCGGTCCCATTTCACTCTCAATCATCGCCATCCGCTGTTCGAGCGAAAACATAGGGGTTTTGGTGGCGCTAATACCAATACCAACAATCAACTTATCAACCACAGCCAAGCTACGTTTGATGATATCAATATGGCCATTGGTAATTGGGTCAAAACTGCCAGGATAAAGACCTACACGCATGATGACTATTCCTCGTCTGTCGCCGGTGGCTCATCAGAACCAGCACCCTCGGCACCCTCTGGCACCTCATCTGAGGCGTCATCATCGGATGTTTCACCCAAATGCGCAACCGATACGACTTTTGCATCTATTTCTGTTTTGAAAATCGTTACACCCTGTGTGTTTCTTCCGGCAATCCGTATGTCATCGACAGGACAGCGAATAAGCGTGCCGCCATCGGTGACCAACATTATCTGATCGCTCTCTTCGACCGGGAAAGCTGCCAATAAGCTGCCATTACGCTCAGTGACCGTCATCGCGATAATGCCCTTACCGCCACGTCCGGACACGCGATACTCATAGGCTGATGAGCGTTTGCCGAAACCATTTTCGCTGACCGCCAAAATAAACTGCTCATTGGCCCCAAGCTCCGCATAGCGCTCTGGCGACAAGGCGGTTTCTTCGAGGTTTTCCTCGTCACTGGCCACATCAACAACATCTGTTTCAATATCGTCATCCGTGGCCCGACGTATTATCGCTGCCTGTTTCAAATACGTATTGCGTTCGGCCGGTGTCGCCTCGCTATGGCGCAAAATCGCCATGGAAATAACACTGGCACCGGAATCGAGGCGAATACCGCGCACGCCGGTCGAATTACGACTACGGAACAGGCGGACATCAGAAACCGGGAAGCGAATGGCCCGACCGCTTGAGCTGGTCAGCAATACATCATCATTGGTTGAACAGGTTTCTACCC
>Ga0209652_1000512_pt1 | contig 33265 bp, 35 predicted proteins | sample SaaInl74LU_5_DNA_FD_184641 | JGI IMG/M metagenome (GOLD analysis project Ga0209652, IMG submission 184641) | Marine microbial communities from expanding oxygen minimum zones in the Saanich Inlet - ESP_74LU_5_DNA (SPAdes) (version 2) | ecosystem: Environmental > Aquatic > Marine > Intertidal zone... | reverse complement strand
GAGTTGGCGATGGAGCCACTACAGAGCCACGAGAACTACCGTAAGGGTATCGATAAAGGTCTATTTAAGATCCTGTCTAAGATGGGTATCTCAACCATCGCCTCTTACCGTGGTGCACAGCTGTTTGAAGCGATCGGCCTCTCTAACGAGGTTGTTGATCTCTGTTTCAAAGGTGTAATGAGTCGTATCCAGGGTGCGAAGTTTGAGCACTTTGAGAAGGATCAGCAGACGCTGGCGAAACTGGCGTTCAACCCACGCAAAGCACTGAAGATCGGTGGCCTGCTGAAGTACAAGTTTGGTGAAGAGTACCACGCGTACAACCCAGACGTAGTTAAGGCGATTCACGACGCAGTGCGCACTGGCGAGCAGTCACACTATGATCGCTACGCCAAGCTCGTTAACGAGCGTGGTGTTGCGACAATTCGTGACATGCTGGCACTGAAATCGGGTAATGCGATTGCCCTGAGTGAAGTTGAGCCGGCAGAAGCGCTCTACCCACGTTTCGATACCGCAGCGATGTCGCTCGGCGCTCTGTCGCCTGAAGCGCATGAGGCACTGGCTGTTGCGATGAACGAACTGGGTGGTCGCTCGAACTCTGGCGAGGGTGGTGAGGATCCAGCACGTCACGGCACAATCAAGCGTTCTAAGATTAAGCAGATCGCTTCAGGTCGCTTTGGTGTAACCCCAGAGTACCTGGCGAACGCTGAAGTTATGCAGATCAAAGTAGCCCAAGGTGCGAAGCCGGGCGAAGGTGGTCAGCTGCCAGGTGGTAAGGTCAACTCGTTGATCGCGCGCCTGCGTTACTCGGTACCGGGTGTGACACTGATCTCGCCTCCGCCACACCATGACATCTACTCGATCGAGGATTTGGCACAGCTGATCTTCGATCTTAAGCAGGTAAACCCTGAAGCCTTTGTATCAGTCAAGTTGGTTTCACGTCCGGGTGTCGGCACCATCGCCTGTGGTGTTGCCAAGGCCTATGCAGATCTGATTACCATTTCAGGTTACGACGGTGGTACGGCGGCATCGCCGATCACATCGATTCATTACGCTGGTTCCCCATGGGAGCTGGGTCTGGCGGATACTCACCAGTCTCTGCGCGGCAACCACCTGCGTGGTTCGATCCGTCTACAGACAGACGGTGGTTTGAAGACAGGTTTAGATGTTATCAAAGCTGCCATCCTCGGCGCTGAGAGCTTCGGCTTCGGTACTATGCCGATGGTAGCGCTGGGTTGTAAGTACCTGCGTATCTGTCACCTCAATAACTGTGCGACCGGTGTAGCGACTCAGAACGATCGTCTGCGTAGCGACCACTTCCGCGGTACCGTTGAGATGGTTAAGAACTATTTCCGCTTCGTTGCAGAAGAGTGTCGTGCACTGATGGCACAGCTTGGCGTACGCACAATGGAAGAGTTGGTGGGTCGCGTAGATCTGCTTGAGGTGATTGAAGGTCGCACTGAGCGTCAGCGTTCACTCGATCTTTCACCAATCATCAGTGATGCAGGCATCCCAGCTGAGTACCCGCACACCGTGCAGCGCGAACGTAATGAGCCGTTCGATAAGGGCACGCTCAATACCCACATGCTTGAGCTGGCACAGTCTGCTATTGATGGTGCGACTAGCGGTGAGTGGACCCTTGAGATCACAAACTGTGACCGTTCTATCGGCGCGCGTACTTCAGGTGCTATTGCTAAGAAGCACGGCAACCTCGGTATGTCCGAGCAGCCAATCACCTTTAACTTCCGTGGTCACGCGGGTCAGTCGTTTGGCGTTTGGAACGCAGGCGGTCAGAACCTGATCCTCGAAGGCGATGCTAACGATTACGTCGGTAAAGGCATGGCTGGTGGTAAGGTTGTTGTTAAGCCGTTTAAAGAGCTGGATCTAAAAACAACTGATCTAGCAATCATCGGTAACACCTGTCTGTATGGAGCGACTGGCGGTAAGCTTTTCGCTGCAGGCACCGCGGGCGAGCGCTTCGGTGTGCGTAACTCAGGTGTACATGCCGTTGTAGAGGGCGCTGGCGATCACTGTTGTGAATACATGACAGGCGGTCTGGTAACAGTTCTCGGTTCTACCGGCTACAACTTTGGCGCGGGTATGACAGGCGGCTTCGCTTACGTGCTGGACATGGAGCGTACCTTCGTCGACAAGTACAACCACGAGCTGGTTGATATCCACCGTATTCATACGGAGTCGATGGAGCAGTACCGCAACCACCTGCGCTCAGTAATTATTGAGTTCGTACGTGAGACTGGCAGCCCATGGGGTCAGGAGATCGTTGATAATCTAGAAGATTACATCGGTTCGTTCTGGCTGGTTAAACCTAAGGCTGCAAGCCTAGGTCAACTGCTGAACAACCTGTCGAGCTCGCCTGAGTAAGGCTGATAAAAGAATTTTAAGTCTGTGCCTGCGGTGCGCCGCAGGCGAATAATTTAGAGGTGGGACTATGACTACCCGTCTAAGTAATAACTTCCAGTTTGTGGAAGTGGAGCGCGAAGGCCCAGCAAAGATCAATGCTGAGGTTCGTCGTGGTCAGTTTGCTGAGATCTACGAGCCGTTTGCCAAGGCTGATGTGGCTGATCAGGCACACCGTTGTCTTGCGTGTGGTAATCCATACTGTTCATGGAAGTGTCCAGTACACAACCATATTCCGGACTGGTTGAAGCTGGTTTCTGAGGGCAACTTGCTGGAAGCTGCAGAGCTTTCACATCAGACCAACTCACTGCCAGAAGTCTGTGGTCGAGTTTGTCCGCAGGACCGTCTATGTGAAGATGCCTGTACTCTGAATGAGGAGTTCGGTGCGGTCACTATCGGTGCTGTCGAGAAATACATAACTGATACTGCATTCGCGCTTGGCTGGCGTCCAGACACTTCAGGTGTCGTATGGACTGATAAGAAAGTTGCGATTATCGGTGCAGGCCCTGCAGGTCTTGGTTGTGCTGATATTCTGGCGCGTAACGGCGTTAAACCCGTTGTTTTCGATCGTAACCCAGAGATCGGTGGTCTGCTGACCTTCGGTATCCCTGAGTTCAAACTCGAAAAAGATGTAATGGTTCGTCGTCGCGAAGTGTTTGAAGCGATGGGCGTTGAGTTCCAGCTCAACACCGAAGTGGGCAAAGACGTTCAGATGGACGCACTGCTAGCTGAATACGACGCTGTCTTCCTGGGTATGGGTACTTACACCTACATGAAGGGCGGCTTCCCAGGTGAAGACCTCGATGGCGTTTACGACGCCCTGCCGTTCCTGATCTCTAACGTAAATCACTGCCGTGGTTACGAGAAAGATGCCTCTGAGTACATCAGCATGGAAGGCAAAAAAGTTGTTGTTCTCGGTGGTGGTGACACCGCAATGGACTGTAACCGCACCTCAATTCGTCAGCAGGCTGCGAGCGTAACCTGTGCTTACCGCCGTGACGAAGCGAACATGCCGGGCTCTAAGCGCGAAGTTGTGAACGCTAAAGAGGAAGGCGTACAGTTCATGTTCAACCGTCAGCCTGTTGAGGTTGTTGGCGAGAATGGCAAAGTGACCGGTATTAAGCTGGTGACCACTCAGATGGGTGAACCCGATGAGAACGGTCGTCGCCGCGCTGAAGTAGTTGAAGGTTCAGAAGAGGTTCTGCCAGCTGACGCTATTCTGGTTGCCTTCGGTTTCCGTCCAAGCCCAGCGCCGTGGATGACTGAACTGGGCATCGAACTGCATCAGGATGGTCGCGTTGACTGTGCTCAAACTGGCGAGCGTCTACCGTTCCAGACCAGCAACCCGAAAGTCTTTGCGGGTGGTGATATGGTTCGCGGCTCAGATCTGGTTGTTACCGCGATCTACGAAGGTCGTGAAGCAGCTGAAGGGATCATGGACTTCCTCGAAGTTTAATCCCCAGTCAGCAGTGAAAAAACCGCTCTCTTCGGACAGCGGTTTTTTTGTCTCTGAAGTTCTGAGTATAACAACCTAGGTGGAGCTACCCCGAGTACCCTTTCTCAAAGCGCTTGAACCTTCCATGGGTCGCTCCGTGTTTTACTCGCCGCGCGCTTGCTCCTGCGTCGCGCGGCATACCGTCCATCCGTGGACATATCCCTGTAAAACAAGGGTTGAGAAAAGGTACTCGGGGCATCTCTGTGAGGTCGTTCCTGAGATTCGGTTTTAAGCTGGAACCTTTGTATAGCCCTAAAGTAGCGGCACGTTCGGTTCAAAACGGGTACAATTCCGGAAATTTTTTGAGAGTTATGGATAGAGATTCACCTATGTCTGAGTTGAAGAACGATCGCTTTCTGCGCGCCCTTCTGAAAGAGCCAGTTGATGTCACGCCTGTATGGATGATGCGTCAGGCTGGGCGTTACCTACCTGAGTACCGTGAGACGCGTGCGCGTGCTGGTGACTTTATGGGGCTCTGTGGTAACCCTGAGCTGGCTTGTGAGGTGACTCTGCAGCCGCTGGAGCGTTTCCCTCTAGATGCGGCGATTCTCTTCTCCGATATTTTGACTGTGCCAGATGCCATGGGCCTGGGTCTCTACTTCGAAACGGGTGAGGGGCCACGCTTCAAGAAGATTATTCGCTCTGAGGCAGATGTAGATTCACTGCCTATTCCTGATCCTCAAGCGGATCTTGGCTACGTGATGGATGCTGTGAAGACTATCCGTCGTGAACTCAATGGCCGCGTACCACTGATTGGTTTCTCGGGTAGCCCCTGGACGCTGGCGACCTACATGATTGAGGGTGGCTCGAGCAAAGATTTCCGTCACATCAAAGGGATGATGTACTCAGAGCCTGCAACGCTGCACAAACTGCTCGATAAGCTAGCAGATTCAGTGATTCTCTACCTCAACGAGCAGATTCGTTGTGGTGCCCAGGCAGTGCAGATCTTCGATACTTGGGGCGGATCATTGAGTGGACCGATGTACCTAGAGTTCTCGCTGAAATATATGCAGAAGATTTCTGCGGGTCTTATTCGTGAGAATGAGGGCCGTAAGGTTCCAGTGATCATGTTCACCAAAAACGGCGGTCAGTGGCTCGAGTCCATGGCTGAAGCTGGCGCTGATGCGCTGGGTCTGGATTGGACAACGGATATCGGCGATGCGCGTCGCCGCGTTGGTGAGAAGGTCTCTCTGCAGGGTAATATGGATCCATCTGTGCTTTACGGTACGCCTGCGCGTATCCGTGAAGAGGTTGCTCGTATTCTGGAAGGGTATGGAAGCGGCTCCGGTCATGTGATGAACCTGGGTCACGGTATCCACCAGTTTGCTGATCCTGAGCGCGCTAAAGTCTTCGTAGAAGCTGTGCATGAGCTGAGTGCCCAGTATCACGATTAAGAGTCCCCGGGTAAAAGATCAGGCTGGGGAGGTTATAGGTTCGTTGCGATGAAGAAATTGAATTCGCTGTTTGAAAGTAACGCCGAATGGGCGCGTAAAATTGAAGCCGCGAATCCGGATTTCTTCCCGACCCTAGCAGCCCAGCAAGCGCCGCAGTACCTCTGGATCGGCTGTGCCGATAGTCGTGTTCCGGCAAATGAGATTGTCGATCTGATGCCCGGTGAACTTTTCGTTCACCGCAATGTATCGAATCTAGTTGTGCACTCAGACATGAACTGCTTGTCAGTGATTCAGTACGCTGTTGAAGTTCTGAAAGTAAAAGACATTATGGTCGTCGGGCATTATGGCTGTGGTGGTGTTGCCGCCTCTATGGAGGATGCGCGTCACGGTCTGATCGATAATTGGCTCTCTCATATTCGTGACGTTTACTACAATCACCGTAAGTTCTTGGGTCAGTGGGAAGCTAAGCCGCATCAGATCGATCGATTGTGTGAGCTGAACGTCGTCACTCAAGCGCTAAACGTGTGTAACACAACAACAGTGACCGACGCCTGGGCGCGAGGGCAGGAGCTAAACGTCCATGGCTGGATCTACGGCCTCGGTGATGGCCTGCTGCGGGATCTCGGTTTTACAGTTAGCAGTAAAGAGGATATCCGCTCGACATTTAATGATGCGGTTGAGTTGATTGAGACCAAGGGTGAACAGACAGAAGGGCACCGCTGCGACGCGACCTGCACCCACAGCTAAGATTTTCCAAGTGGAATTCTGAGGTAACGAGCCAAATAGCCCGACGGGCTATTTCGCGATCACCTTTGAGGGGTGGGTCGCGCAATACGCTGTGCGTACTGCGCTCGTACTTTTCTAGGACCAACGGGTTTAGTTAGACCGCCTCTAGTGCCTGAGTCAGATCAGCGATTAGGTCATCGATATGCTCGATACCGATCGACAAACGGACCATATCTTCAGTAACACCGGCAGAAGCTAGCTCTTCAGCGTTAAGCTGGCGGTGTGTCGTTTCGGCAGGGATAGACGCTAGCGACTTACAGTCGCCAATGTTCACCAGACGGGTAACGATCTCCAACGCATCGTAGAACTTACGGGTTGCTTCGCGGCCGCCCTTCACACCGAAACTGAGAATACCTGAGGCGTTACCCCCCATGTATTTCTGCGCCAGAGCATGATCCTGATGCGATGGCAGACCGGCATATTTAACCCAAGTAACCATATCGTGGCCCTCGAGGAACTCAGCGATCTTCTGTGTGTTGCTGCAAATACGTTCCATACGCAGTGGCAGCGTCTCGATGCCCTGAAGCAGCAGGAAGACGTTCATAGGTGAAATTGCCGCACCGGTGTTACGCAGTGGCACCACTCGACAACGACCGATAAATGCCGCCGGGCCAAAAGCCTCCGTGTATACCACTCCGTGGTAAGAGACGTCGGGCGTGTTCAGTAGTGGGAAGCGATCCTTATGCTCGGCCCATGGGAACTTACCTGAATCCACAATTACGCCACCAATTGAGTTGCCGTGGCCACCAATGTATTTGGTCGCCGCCGTAACGATGATATCCGCGCCCTGCTCGATAGGGCGCCAGAGCGCTGGGCTCGGTACGGTGTTGTCGACAATCAGTGGAATGCCGTGACGGTGCGCAACCTCGGCGAGTGCTTCAATGTCGGCAATGCGGCCCGAGGGGTTGCCCACAGACTCGCAGTAGAGCCCTTTAGTGTTTTCGTCAATCTTAGCTTCAATTGCTGCGATATCGTTACTTGGAACAAAACGTACTTCAATCCCTTGGCGTGGCAAGGTGTGTGCAAACAGGTTGTAGGTACCACCGTACAGATCGCTAGCAGAGATGATGTTGTCGCCTACCTCGGCAATCGTCTGGATCGCGTAGGTAATCGCTGCCATACCAGATGCCACTGCAAGGCCTGCAATGCCTCCCTCAAGGGCCGCAACACGTTGCTCAAGCACATCGGTCGTTGGGTTCATAATACGGGTGTAGATGTTACCGAGGACCTTCAGGTCAAACAGATCGGCACCGTGTTGGGCATCATCAAATGCGTAAGAGGTAGTCTGGTAGATCGGTACGGCTACGGACTTGGTAGTAGGGTCTGGTTGGTAGCCTGCATGCACCGCGAGGGTTTCGAGTTTCATGATAACTCCTTATTATTGATCTCTTTATTGTTGGTTGTTCTAGGGTGTTGTTCGATACTGCCCTGTGAAACAGCGCTCGTAAAGCTCGGAGATTCGATGGCTAAGACCAAACAGGCATATGTATGTAACGACTGCGGTGCCGACTTCACTAAGTGGCAGGGACAGTGCACAGCCTGTAAGGCTTGGAACACGCTAACTGAAGTTCGATTGGGAAGTGCTCCCGCGGGTGGTGCCCAGGCTGCCTTGCGTCGTTCGGGCTATGCAGGCGACGCCGCTAGCAAGGGTAAGGTGGTCAGCCTGAGTGAAGTTGCCCTCGCGGAGATGCCACGCATGGGCACAGGAATTGGCGAGCTTGACCGTGTGCTCGGCGGTGGTCTGGTTCCTGGATCCGCAGTGTTGATTGGCGGTCATCCGGGGGCCGGTAAGAGTACGCTGCTGCTGCAGACGATGGCCGAGTTGGTTCGTCAGATGCCAGCCCTGTATGTTACAGGCGAGGAGTCGTTGCAGCAGGTAGCCATGCGCGGTAAGCGCCTCGGTTTAGATGTTGGCGAGCTAAAGATGCTGTCGGAGACCAACGTAGAGACGATTTGTGATGTGGCGGACCAGCTCAAACCGAAGGTAATCGTTATCGACTCTATCCAGGTGATGCATGTTGCTGATGTGCAATCAGCGCCCGGTTCAGTTGCACAGGTGCGCGAGAGTGCGGCCTACCTCACACGCTACGCTAAGCAGACAGGTACCGTCATATTCCTCGTAGGTCATGTCACCAAAGATGGTTCTCTGGCGGGGCCCAAGGTGCTTGAGCACATGATCGACTGTTCGCTGCAGCTTGAAGGCGAATCTGATAGCCGTTTTCGAACGCTTCGTAGCCACAAAAATCGTTTTGGTGCGGTCAATGAACTGGGCGTTTTCGCCATGGTCGAAGCGGGCCTTAAAGAGGTTAAAAATCCTAGCTCAATCTTCCTGTCGCGCGGTGAAGAGCCGCGCCCCGGCAGTGTCGTGATGGTGGTGTGGGAAGGCACCCGTCCAATGCTGGTTGAACTGCAGGCACTGGTAGATAGTTCGCATCACTCAAATCCCCGTCGGGTTGCTGTGGGTATGGATCAAAATCGTCTTGCGATGCTGTTGGCCGTACTCAACCGCCACGGCGGGCTGATGACCGGTGACCAGGATGTGTTTATCAATGTGGTCGGTGGTATCCGTGTGGTCGAGACCGGTGCCGATTTGGCGCTGCTGTTAGCCGTGGTATCAAGCTTTAGAGATAAGGCCTTGCCCGGCGATCTGATCGTGTTGGGTGAGGTCGGTCTCTCCGGCGAAATTCGCCCTGTGCCCAATGGTCAGGAGCGCATTCGAGAGGCGGCCAAGCATGGCTTTAAACGCGCGATCGTACCGAAAGCAAACAAGCCCAAGGATTCAATTCCTGGGCTTGAGGTTGTCGCGGTGGATCGTCTTACACAGGCGCTTGATGCTATCTAGAGTGCCACGAACACTGATCTAGTTCTGCACCAGCGCTTCTAGGTTGCGGTGGACCAGCTCCTCCGAACCGAGATTGAGCTCTATCAGTCGACGCAGATGGGCGATGCTATCCAGGTCGAGTTTGTTGACCTCAAACCCGTAGCAGTTGTCGCGCACTGAGCGCAGGATAGATGGCATGCGAATCATCACCTCATTAGAGAGATAGAGGATCAGCTCTGCGTCCCCTCCTATCTCTAAGTCCAGTGCGGTTGGAGACTCGATTAAGGCACCTTTTAACGAGATGTCATGGAGTTCAACCACAGCGGGTGGCTGGCCAGTAATGTGCAGTTCACACTCTGCATCAAAAGCGACGCGATCAAAACGGCGATTAGAATTTTCCACAGACATAGCAGTACAACCTTTCAAGTGCCTCTTGTTAGGTTTAGCACAGCCTGGCCCTTTTTGCGTTTGAGCGCACAATAAAAAGGCCCCGAATTCGGGGCCCTCTTTTGGTAGCTCTCTTTCGCTTAGCTCATGCGGCGATACTTGATGCGCTCCGGCTGGTGATCCTTACCAAAGCGTTTCTTATAGTCCTCAGCGTACTCGGTGTAGTTGCCTTCAAAGAAGGTAACCTGCGAGTCACCCTCGTAGGCGATCATATGGGTACAGATTCGATCGAGGAACCAGCGGTCGTGCGAGATAACAACTGCAGAACCGGGGAAGGCCAGAATCGCCTCCTCAAGTGCACGCAGGGTTTCGATATCGAGGTCGTTGGTTGGTTCGTCGAGCAACAGCACGTTGCCACCCTCTTTGAGCAACTTCGCCATATGCAGGCGGTTGCGCTCACCACCTGAAAGGTCTTTTACAAACTTCTGCTGGTCTGAACCTTTGAAGTTGAAGCGACCACAGTAAGCACGTGAAGGCGTGGTGTAGTTGCCGACAGTGATCATATCCGATCCATCAGAGATCTCCTCAAAGACGGTTTTGGTACCGTCGAGCTCACGTGACTGGTTCACATAGGCAAGCTGTACGGTTGAACCTAGGTCAACGCTGCCGGAATCTGGCTGCTCTTCACCGGCGATCATGCGGAACAGTGTGGATTTACCGGCACCGTTCGGACCGATGATGCCAACAATTGCGCCCGGCGGAATTGAGAAGTTAAGGTTTTCGAACAGCAGTTTGTCGCCATAGGCTTTGGTCACGTTGTTCAGTTCGATCACCTTGTCGCCCAGGCGCGGGCCAGGTGGAATGTAGATCTCTTGAGTCTCGTTGCGCGTCTGGAACTCTTTCGAATTCATCTCTTCAAACTGTTTCAGACGAGCTTTGGATTTAGACTGACGTCCTTTAGCGCCCTGACGTACCCACTCCAGTTCCGCTTTAATTGCTTTCTGGTGTGCAGCTTCCTGTTTGGCTTCTTGTGCAAGACGAGCATCTTTCTGCTCCAGCCAAGAGCTGTAGTTGCCCTCCCAAGGGATACCGTGGCCGCGGTCGAGTTCGAGAATCCAGCCAGCAGCATTGTCGAGGAAGTAGCGGTCGTGGGTAATAGCTACCACCGTACCCGGGTACTCCTGCAGGAAGCGCTCGATCCAAGCGATCGATTCGGCATCCAAGTGGTTGGTTGGCTCGTCGAGGAGCAGCATATCGGGCTTGTCGAGCAGTAGACGACAGAGCGCTACGCGGCGACGCTCACCACCAGAAAGGTGTTTGACCTCGGCATCCCAGGCGGGCAGACGCATGGCATCTGCAGCGCGCTCAAGTGCAGTATCTAGGTTGTGGCCATCTTTCGCTGTGATCAGGTTCTCCAGTTCAGCCTGGCGTTTAGCCAAAGCGTCAAAGTCTGCATCCTCTTCAGCGTAAGCGGCGTAAACCTGATCGAGTTCGGCCAGCGCGCCTTTGACGTCTGAAACAGCCTCTTCAATGACTTCACGAACGGTCTTGGTCTCATCCAGTTGTGGCTCCTGCGGTAGGTAACCCACATTGATGCCCGGCATCGGGCGCGCTTCGCCGATGTAGTCCTGATCGACGCCCGCCATAATGCGCAGCAGGGTTGATTTACCGGCGCCGTTGAGACCGAGTACACCGATCTTCGCACCTGGGAAGAAAGAGAGAGATATATCTTTAAGAATCTCACGTTTTGGCGGAACAACTTTGCCAACGCGATTCATTGAATAGACGAACTGAGCCATCAGACAACTCCTGAAACAAAATGTGCGCAGATATTAACACAGCATCGAGATTGCATGAGCAGATTTGGTATAACCGGTGATGCTAATTCAAGTGAATCAACTCTCTTTTTCGAATATAATGCGCCGCAAATTTCAGGACCTATCGGACATCTAGCGGTTTTGCCGCAGAAAACGTCCCCGGTCATACTTCATAGAGGACTGTCATGTTTACCAAAGATATGAACATCGCCAGCTACGACCCAGAACTCTGGGGCGCAATGCAGTCAGAATCACAGCGTCAGGAAGAGCACATCGAACTGATCGCATCAGAGAACTACACCAGTCCTCGCGTGATGGAAGCGCAGGGCTCGGTACTGACTAACAAGTACGCTGAAGGCTACCCACAGAAGCGTTACTACGGCGGTTGTGAATATGTCGATGTTGCCGAGCAGTTGGCGATCGATCGTGCGAAGGAGCTGTTTGGCGCTTCATACGCAAACGTCCAGCCGCACTCAGGTTCACAGGCAAACGCTGCAGTCTTCATGGCACTGTGTAAAGCGGGTGATACCATTCTGGGTATGAGCCTGGCGCACGGTGGTCACCTGACTCACGGTGCAGCGGTCTCTTTCTCAGGTCGTATCTACAACGCTTTCCAGTACGGTCTGGATGAGAACGGTGACCTCGATTACGCTGAAGTAGAGCGTCTGGCGCTTGAGCACAAGCCGAAGATGATTATCGCTGGCTTCTCTGCGTACTCACGTGTGGTTGATTGGGCGAAGTTCCGTGAAATCGCTGACAAAGTGGGCGCATTCCTGTTTGTTGATATGGCACATATTGCCGGTCTGGTTGCGGCAGGCGTCTACCCAAGCCCACTGCCGTACGCTGATGTTGTAACTACAACCACCCATAAAACTCTGGGCGGTCCACGTGGCGGTTTGATCCTCTCTGCTCGTGCGGATGAAGAGCTGCAGAAGAAACTGAACTTTGCGGTATTCCCTGAGTCTCAGGGTGGCCCACTAATGCACGTTATCGCGGCTAAAGCGGTCTGCTTCAAAGAGGCGATGGAGCCAGAGTGGAAGGCGTACCAGGCACAGGTTGTTAAAAATGCTCAGGCGATGGCTGAGGTGTTCCTGTCACGCGGCTTCGACGTTGTTTCAGGCGGTACAGATGACCACCTGTTCCTGCTCAGCCTGATCGGTAAAGAGTACAGCGGCAAGGATGCAGATGCGGCGCTAGGTCGTGCCAACATCACTGTTAACAAGAACTCTGTACCGAATGACCCACGCTCGCCGTTCGTGACTTCAGGTCTGCGTATCGGTACGCCTGCAGTCACTCGCCGTGGTTTCAAAGAGGCAGAAGTTAAGGATCTGACTAACTGGATCTGTGATGTACTAGAAAACATCGACGACGAAGCCGTAATCGCTCGCGTAAAAGAGCAGGTTAAGGCGATCTGCGCGCAGTACCCTGTTTATAAGTAAGTACAAGTAAGACCTGAATCTGAGGTGGTTTGAGACTTAGCTCTCAACCCCTTAGAATACAGAGGGCAGCCGGTATTAGACCTGCTGCCCTTTTATTGTCATGGGTGACCGGTTTACCCAAAGGACACAGGTGCCGTGCGACGCAGGAGCAAGCGTGCGGCGATACGCTCTTTAGCCACCCGACACGAGGCATGTAATGCATTGTCCATTTTGCAGCGCATCAGATACCAAGGTGATTGACTCGCGATTGATCGCTGAGGGTCAGCAGGTACGCCGTCGTCGCGAGTGTGTCTCCTGTCATGAGCGGTTCACCACCTTCGAAGAAGCCGAGTTGTTGATGCCACGTGTTGTGAAGAATGACGGCACGCGTCAGCCCTTCGATGAAGCTAAATTGCGCGGCGGTATTACTCGCGCACTCGAGAAGCGCCCAGTCAGCGTTGAAGATATTGAGGCCTGTATCAACCGTGTTAAGCAGCGCCTGCGTGCAACCGGTGAGCGTGAGATCCCCTCAGTAATTGTCGGTGAAGCCACCATGGCTGAACTGCGCAAACTTGATCAGGTAGCCTATGTCCGGTTTGCCTCGGTCTACCGCGACTTCCAAGATATTCACGAGTTCCGCCTCGAGATTGAGCGCTTGTCTGAGGATGATGTGCCAGTCGAGTCTACAGTTGCCGCAAAACCTGCTCGACGCCGTAAACCAAAACCAGAAAAAGGGCCTGAGAGCCCAGACCTGTTTGCGGAAGAGCAGTAATGACCAATTTCTCAATTGAAGATCGCCAGTTTATGGCGCGGGCCATCCAGCTTGGCTGGAAGGGGCTCTACACCACTCACCCAAATCCACGCGTTGGTTGCGTGCTGGTGCGTGACGGCAAGATCATTGGTGAGGGTTACCACATCCGCGCCGGAGAGGGGCATGCTGAGGTGAACGCGCTTAAGCAGGCCGGCGATGCGCGCGGTGCAACGGCCTACGTTACACTAGAGCCCTGTAGCCACTTTGGCCGCACACCACCCTGTGCTCAAGGTTTGATCGACGCCGGTATCAGCCGAGTAGTGGCCGCGATGGTTGATCCCAATCCGGAGGTTGCTGGGCGCGGTCTGCAGATGCTGCGCGATGCTGGCATCGAAGCGGATAGTGGATTGTTAGAGGACCAGGCACGGGAGCTGAATCCCGGCTTCTTATCGCGGATGGAGCGTGGACGCCCATTTATACGTCTGAAGTTGGCGATGAGCGCTGACGGTCGAACGGCCATGGCTAGCGGCGAATCTAAGTGGATAACCGGCGCTCAGGCGCGGGCGAATGTACAACAGCTGCGAGCACGTAGCTCGGCGGTGCTTACTGGCGTAGGTTCCATTCTGCATGATGACTCGGCTTTGACTGTTCGCCTTGAGGAGTTGAGTGAGACGGTTCGCGCGCAGGTTGAACAACCCAAACCGCTTCGTGTGGTGTTGGATTCAAAACTGCAGACACCGGCTCAAGCGAGCATTCGCAGTTCCGATGCTCCGACTCTGATCTGCCACGCACAAGCGCAGAACCCAACAAACAGTGAGACGCTAAGCTACCTGCAGGTGCCAACGGGTGCAAATGGCTTGGACCTTCATTGGCTAGTCGAGCAGCTGGCTAGCGAGTACAACGTCAACGAACTACTGGTTGAGACCGGGGCAAAGTTGGCCGGAGCCTTTGTTAAGGCTGGGCTGATTGATGAGCTCTGGGTTTACATGGCGCCCAAGCTGATGGGTAGCAGTGCTAGGCCGTTACTCGACTTACCGCTAGATGTTATGAGTGACTCAATTGAGTTAAAATTAAGAGATATCCGCCAGTTCGGCGAAGATGTCCGCTTTATTTGGCAGCCAAACTGATGTTTACCGGAATTATTGAAGCTGTTGGCAAAATTGAGTCCGTTGCTCCTGTTGGCGGTGATCTGCGACTGCGTGTTGAGGTCGGCGCGCTGGATATGGGCGATGTTGCACTAGGTGACAGTATCGCGACTAACGGCGTCTGTCTGACTGTGGTCGACTGGGATTCATCAAGCTTTACAGCCGATGTCTCGCAGGAGACGCTGGCCTACAGCCGTTTAGCCGACTTAGCAGTTGGCGAAGCAGTGAACCTGGAGAAGGCGCTGCTGCCGACCACGCGCCTTGGCGGTCACCTCGTTTCCGGCCATGTCGACGGCGTTGGTGAGATCTATTCGCTAGAGCAGGATGCGCGCTCAATCCGAATTGGCGTGGCTGCGCCGAAAAGCCTTCACCGCTTTATCGCAGCTAAAGGGTCAATCACCGTTGATGGCGTAAGTCTTACAGTGAATGCGCTGAGCGCTCAGGGTTTTGAGTTAAATATTGTGCCGCATACGGCTGAGGGCACGATCATTCAGATGTACCAGATCGGACAGCAGGTACACCTGGAAGTGGATATGATCGCCCGTTATCTAGAGCGCTTGCTGAGCGCGGGTGCGGACGAGTATCAGAGTGAGAGCGGTGTAGAGCACCCCGGTTCGGGCGTCTCTATGGAACTGTTGGCGAGTGCGGGTTTTCTGCGCCGCTAAGCTTGGAGAAAGCATGCAACTGAACACCACTGAAGAGCTGGTAGAGGATATTCGCCAGGGCAAGATGGTCATCCTGATGGATGATGAGGATCGCGAGAATGAGGGCGATCTGGTCATCGCTGCTGAGATGGTTCGTCCTGAAGATATCAATTTCATGGCCAAACATGCTCGCGGTCTGATCTGTCTGACGCTGAGTCGCCAGCACTGTGAGCAGTTGCGTCTGCCGCTGATGGTGCAAGCGAATGGTGCGGCCTACTCTACCAACTTCACCGTCTCAATTGAGGCAGCTGAAGGAGTGACAACCGGTATCTCCGCGGCGGACCGTGCACTCACAGTGCGCACAGCCGTTAAGCCCGATGCCAAGCCGAACGATATCGTACAGCCCGGTCATATCTTTCCGTTGATGGCACAGCCGGGTGGCGTATTGAGCCGCGCAGGTCATACCGAGGCGGGTGTTGATCTGGCACGCATGGCCGGTATGACAACTTCAGCCAGTGTGATCGTTGAGATTATGAATGATGACGGCACCATGGCACGTCGTCCTGAGCTTGAAGCCTTTGCCAAAGAGCATAGTTTGAAGATTGGCACCATCGCCGATCTTATCCACTACCGTACTACCAACGAAACTACCGTCGTTGCAACCGATGAGGGTGAGATGGACACCGACTATGGTAGTTTCAACTACCGCATCTATCGTGACGACATTCAGGGCTGCAATCACCTGGCGATGTATCAGGGTGAGCTCGATGCTGACACACCCACTATTGTGCGAGTTCATAACCGCACGGAGGTGCTTCGTGATGTGGTTGGTGTTGCCTCTGAAGATCCAAAGTGGACGCTGCGTCATGCGCTAGAGCGTATTGCACAAGAGGGCCAGGGCGTTGCATTGCTGCTCGACTCGGCGGGAAAAGTTGATCTGGGCGACGCGGTTCGTGCGCTGGATAACACCAAACCGTCTAAAGTTAATGTCAGTGCCTCAGGCGCCTACCTGCAGGTGGGTACCGGATCTCAAATATTGCGTGATCTGGGTATAGGCAAAATGCGCCTGCTCAGCTCACCGATGAAGTTTAATGCGATTTCAGGTTTCGATCTGGAGATCGTCGAATACATTCCTTTTGAAGAGTAAAAGAAGATGAGCCTAACTGTAGTTGAGGGCAACTTTGTTGCCGCAGAGGGTAAGTACACACTGGTTGTTGGTCGTTTCAACGAGTTTGTTGTCGAGAGCCTTGTTGAAGGTGCGGTTGATACCCTGAAACGTCACGGTGTAAGCGAAGAGAACATCCGCATTGTGCGCGTACCGGGTGCGTTTGAAGTACCTCTGGCGGTACAGCGTGTTGCGCAGCAGAAGCGTGATGACGCCATTATTGCGCTGGGTGCCGTGATTCGTGGTGGTACACCGCACTTTGAATTTGTCTCTAACGAGAGCTCGAAAGGTGTTGCGCAGGTATCCCTAGAGTACGGAGTTCCTGTTGCTAACGGCATTCTGACCGTGAATAGCATCGAGCAGGCGATTGAGCGTTCGGGCACTAAGATGGGTAATAAGGGTGCTGAAGCAGCGCTGTCGGCGATCGAGATGGTTAGCCTGCTGCGTCAGCTAGAGGTGTAAGATGAGCGACGAAAAAGCGCCTAAGAAGCGCGTCTCCAATACGGAGAAGCGCCGCAACGCGCGTAGCTACACGCTACAGGCGCTGTACCAGTGGCAACTTGCTGGCCAAGCTGCCAACGAGATCGAAGCGCAGTTCCGTGTTGATAACGATATGTCAGACACCGACGTGCCTCTTTTCTCTGAGTTGCTACACGGTGTTATCAGCAAGCGAACCGAGCTCGATAGCCAGTTCTCTGCTTACCTAGATCGCGCGTTGGATGATCTCGATCCGGTCGAACTCGCTGTATTGCGTATTGGTAGCTTCGAGCTAATTCACCGAATTGAGGTGCCCTATAAAGTGGCCATCAACGAGAGTGTTGAGCTGGCTAAGATTTTCGGTGCGACCGAAAGCCACAAATACGTCAACGGTGTACTGGATAAGCTGGCGCAGAAAGTGCGCACCTTGGAAATTAAGGCTGCTCGTCAGAAGTAATGCCCAGCGAGTTTGAGCTAATCGATCGTCACTTTGCATCAGTCGCTGCGCAGGCGGCTGATGTCGTATTGGGATTAGGTGACGATTGCGCGTTGGTGCAGCCGCCAGCATCCGATGAGCTGCTAGCAAATTCTACCGACACCCTCGTTGAGGGGGTTCATTTTCTTCCCGATATCGCTGCTGAGGATCTTGCTTGGCGCCTGGTTAGCGCGTCAGTCAGCGATCTTGCGGCAATGGGTGCACGCCCCCTCTGGTTCAGTCTGGCGATTACCCTGCCCGACGGTAATGACGCTTGGTTGGCAGCATTCAGCCGGGGTTTAAAGGCGGCACTTAAAGCCTACTCAATTACTCTGATTGGTGGTGATACAACGTCCGGAGCAACACGCGTGCTGACCGCGCATGTACAGGGGGCTGTGAAACCAGAGCAGGCGCTTAAGCGCAGCGGTGCGCAGGTGGGCGATCTGATCTTTGTCAGCGGTACGCTGGGTGATAGCCGTGCTGGACTTGAGCTGCTATCACATGCCGTTGATTCGGCGGACTATGAATTTTTGACGCAGCGTTTTTTGCGCCCGACTGCTCGCGTTGAGCTTGGTCGCGGTCTGACTCAGCTGGCGAGCGCGGCAATAGATATATCTGACGGTCTCTTGGCTGATCTTTCACATATTTTGAAGGCCTCAGGTGTTGGTGCTCTGGTGCATTTGGAACAATTACCGTTGTCAGATTCTCTAGCGGCACTCTACTCTGAGGAACAGTCGCAAGAGTGGGCAGCCACGGGCGGTGAGGACTTTGAGCTCTGCTTTACGGCGCCTGCTGGTCGCAGGGATGAGATCCAATTACTGGCCAAAGAACTCGGCTTAGAGCTCACTTGCATCGGCGAGATTCGCTCGGAGAATGGACTGCAGGTACTGTCACAGGGAGAACCTTGGGCTGTGTCAGGTGCTAAAGGCTTTGACCATTTTGGAGAGGAAGAATCCCTATGAAACATGCACCTGCCAGTGTGTGGCGTAACCCAATTCATTTTCTCGCATTCGGATTGGGCAGCGGTGCTGTGCCTAAAGCGCCTGGAACCTTTGGCACACTCGCGGCAATCCCAATCTGGTACCTTTTTGCAGATCTTAGCGTGGATTATTACCTGCTACTGCTGGTTTTGAGCTTTGCGCTAGGGTGTTGGCTCTGCGGCAAAACCTCGGAAGATCTGGGGGTGCATGACCACGGCGGGATTGTTTGGGATGAGTTTGTTGGATTGTGGATTACCTACCTTGCACTGCCACAGGGCTGGGGTTGGGTGCTGATCGGATTCGTACTGTTTCGAGTGTTCGATATCCTCAAACCCTGGCCAATCGGCTGGGCTGACAAGCGGGTATCCGGCGGTTTGGGTATCATGTTGGATGATGTACTGGCCGGTATTATGGCGTTAGGTTGTGTGCAGGGGCTACACTATCTAATGCTGATCTAATAGATCTGAGTCGACAACACGGGCGTAAACCTTCAATACACGCTCGTTTAGAGCGGCGATTAAAGGGCAACATCGGGTTGCCAAAGATGAGGTTTTAACAGTGAGTATCAACTTTGTAGCGGAATCGAAGTTACCCACCCCTTGGGGTGTGTTTCGCATGGTTGGTTTCGAAGACACCGACAATGGTAAAGAGCATGTGGCGCTGGTTTTCGGTGAAGTAGCGGGTGACACGCCGGTATTGGCACGCCTTCATTCTGAGTGTCTGACGGGTGACGCGCTTTTTAGTTTGCGCTGCGATTGCGGCTTTCAGTTGCAAGAGGCGCTCAAGCGTATAGCTGAAGAGGGTAGCGGCGTACTGCTTTACCTTCGTCAGGAGGGCCGTGGCATCGGTCTGCTGAACAAGATTCGTGCCTACAATTTGCAGGATGGCGGTTGCGATACCGTCGAAGCGAACGAGAAGCTCGGTTTTGCTGCTGACATGCGCGATTACTCAATGTGCCTACCGATGCTTCAGCATTTGGGCATTGAACGGGTAAATCTGATGACGAATAACCCTCGCAAGGTCGCAGCGCTTACGCGTTTCGATGTTGAGGTATCCGAGCGCGTACCACTTCAGGTCGGAAAGAACCGCTACAACGAGCACTATCTTGAGACCAAGATGGGTAAGCTGGGTCATATGATGACTGAAGTACACTTCAAGGCGGCTGAAGAGTCGACTGGCCACTGATCACAAGGCGTAACTTTTGCGCGACGCAAAGCCCAGTTGAGCGATCTCTGGGCTTTTTTGTTGTTGCCGTTAAGATTCTCTCAATGCGACTTTGATGCTCTCAACCAACGAGTCAGCATCCAGTCCAGCCATCTCAAGTTGTTCGGTGCGACTGCCATGAGCGAGCCACTCGTCAGGAACACCCAAACAAAGAACGTTCGCCTTGCTTTTCAGTTGAGCCACAAAGCCAGATACCTGAGCGCCTATACCGCTGATGATTGCATGGTCTTCGATACAGACCAGCAGCTCATGTTCTGTCGCTAGTTGCTCAACTAGTTCTCGATCTAAAGGCTTAGCAAAACGCATATCAGCCAAACTGGCATCGAGGGTCTTAGCGGTTTCAGTTGCCTGCTCAAGCAGAGCCCCAAAATTGAGTATTGCGACGCGCTCGCCCTGACGGACTAAGCGGCCTCTGCCTAACTCATAGGTGGCTGTGTCAGTTGATTCAACGGCAGCCCCTCCCCGCGGATAACGTACTGCGGCCGGTCCGCGATGGTTTAAACCAAACTCTAAAGCGCGCTGTTGCTCTTGGGCTGTTGCAGGCGTCATCACTACCATATTGGGTAGAGGGAGTAGCATCGATAGATCAAACAGACCGCCGTGACTGGCGCCGTCTTCACCGACCAAACCTGCGCGGTCGATAGCTATCAGTACATCTAGATTCTGTAGAGCAATGTCATGCACCACTTGGTCGTAGGCGCGCTGCAGGAAGGTTGAGTAGATGGCTAGCACCGGTTTCATCCCGCTGCAGGCGAAGCCAGCTGCTAGAGTAGCAGCATGCTGTTCGGCAATCGCTACATCGAAGTAGCGTTTAGGGAACAACTCTGAAAACTTGATCAGATCCGAGCCTTCACGCATCGCTGGTGTAATCGCGACGATACGATCATTGAGTTGTGCCTGCCCAACTAACCAATCACCAAAGTAGTTACTGAAACTTTTCTGCGATGGTGGCTGATCTTTAGGGGCGATCTTGGCGATAGCGTGGTATCGCACAGGATCTCGTTCGGCGGGATCAAAGCCACGTCCTTTTTGAGTACGCAGATGCAGGAACTGAGGTCCTGGGGTGTTGAGGCACTCCTCTATCGCTAACAGCACTCCCTTCAGATCGTGGCCGTCAATGGGGCCGCGATATCTGAAGTTTAGAGACTCAAACAGTGTCACTGCACTGGAGTCCTGTTTTAGCTGGTCACCCGCGAGATAGGTCGCTAGCCCACCCGTGTTGGGTGAGATCGACATCGCATTGTCGTTTAAGATGACCAACAGATTGGCACGCTCATGGGCGGCATGATTCAGGGCTTCAAACGCCATGCCTGCAGTCAATGCGCCGTCGCCAATCACAGCAACGCAGTGCTGCTCTTTACCCTGTAGCCGTGCTGCGAGAGCCATACCGAGTGCTGCGCTGATTGATGTGCTTGAGTGGCCGGTACCAAAACTATCGAAGGGGCTCTCATCGCGACTGGGGAAGGCGGCAAGCCCGTCTTTCTGGCGCATACTGAGCATGGCATCGCGCCTGCCGGTCAAAATCTTGTGCGGGTAACTTTGATGACCCACATCCCAAATGAGTTGATCCTGCGGCAGTTTGAGCACTCTTAATAGTGCGATCGTAAGCTCAACCACACCTAAACCCGCGCCTAGGTGTCCGCCGGTCTGCCCTACGGTATAGAGCATAAAACTGCGTACTTCAGCAGCAAGTTGCTCAAGCTCACTAAAATTCAGAGGCCCGAGGTCAGCCGGTGAATTAATACGGTCTAGAAGCGGGGTCAGTGGGCGTTGATCAGGGAGCTGTGAGGCCATTAGTGGTCACGTTCAATTACATACTGCGCCAGAGCAACCAAAGCCTGACAGCGAGAGCCAAAGGGCTCAAGAGCGGTTACGGCCTGTTGCTGCAGGTCGATCAACCAAGCGCGACACTGCTCTGCACCGACCAGTGCAGGATAAGTTGGTTTATTGCGTGCTTGGTCTGAGCCTTGGGGCTTGCCAAGGGTTGCCGTATCGCCTTCGATATCAAGAAGGTCATCCTTGATCTGGAAGGCGAGACCTAGTGCAGTTCCATATTGGCGCAGCGCGGCCATCTCGGCGTCGGTTGCCTCGGCGCTGAGAGCTCCGAGCTCCAGAGAGACATTGATCAGAGCGCCAGTTTTAGCGCTGTGCATCGCTTTGAGCTGGTCCAAAGTGAGTTGCTTACCCACTGAGTTCAGGTCGAAGGCCTGACCATCCACCATACCCAGATCACCCGCTGCACGCGCCAACGCTTGAACCATCTGCAGTTGTATTTGAGCAGTACCGTTATTGTCGGGTTGGCTCAACAGCTCGAAGGACCAAGTGAGCAGAGCATCGCCGGCGAGAATCGCCGTCGCTTCATCAAAAGCGATATGGCAGGTGGGTTTTCCACGGCGCAGCTCGTCATCATCCATTGCTGGTAGGTCATCATGGACTAGCGAGTAGCTATGTATCGCTTCAATCGCACAGGCGGCCGAGTCGGCTTGCTCGAGCGAGCCACGGCAGAACTTTGCAGCGAGGTAGACCAGTGCTGGGCGCATACGTTTTCCGCCATTGAGAAGGCTATAACGCATCGCCTCCTGCAGGCGAGGTTCTAAGCCAGTACGTTCGCTAAGACGACGCTCTAGTTGAGACTCTACGCGTGCGCGGTAACTAGGTAAGAGTTCTGTGAGCATTAGTTGTCGCCGGAGACTCCATCGCGGTTGAGCGGCCGCTCTTCGATCGCGCCGCGGTTCTCTACCAGAACTTTTACCTTCTGCTCAGCCTGATCGAGTATGGCCTGGCAATCACGTGTCAGGCCTATACCCTCCTCGAAGGCTTTTAGTGCGTCTTCGATTGGCATATCGCCCTGTTCCATCTGCGAGACAAGTGCTTCAAGGCGCTTGAGCGAGGTCTCAAAGTCGGGCGTTTGTTCAGTATCAGCCATAGTCAAACCACTCATTCTTAAGGTTGCTGAACTTATTGATCTAGCTCAGAAAATTGTCTTCAGAACTGTAAATCGATGCCGATACAGAAGAAGTGGGCAAAGAGGCCTGAAGTTTTCAACTATTATACATTTACCGACAACGAATTCGGCAGGGATTTGTTGTCGCTGTTTTAGGTAGCTCGCGAACGTACACAGGGTCATCGCGAGAACTAATGGAGTTTTCTTTGGATATAGCAACGCTAGTTGGTCTATTAGGCGGCCTCGGCATCGTCATCATGGCGATGGTGCTGGGGGGCGATGTGGGAATCTTCGTCAATGTGCCATCGATTCTGATCGTAATTGGCGGCAGTCTGTTTGTGGTGCTGATTAAATTTACCCTCGGGCAGTTCTTGAATGCGGGTAAGGTTGCTGCAAAGGCCTTCATGTTTAAGTCGGTATCGCCTGAAGAGATCATCGCCGAGACAGTAGAGCTGGCCGACGCCGCGCGTAAAGGCGGCCTTCTATCGCTTGAGGATAAAGAGGTTTCGACCCCATTTATGATGCGCGGTATTCAGCTTCTCGTAGATGGGCATGATCCTGATGTTGTGCGTACTTTGCTGAACAAAGAGGCGGCCCTGACCGTTGAGCGCCACGAGCAGGGCTCAATGGCGTTTAAGGCGTTGGGCGATGTGGGTCCCGCTATGGGGATGATTGGTACGCTGGTGGGTCTGGTGCAGATGCTCTCAAATATGTCCGACCCGAAAGCGATAGGACCCGCGATGGCGGTAGCACTTCTGACCACCCTTTACGGTGCGATGTTGGCGACGGTTGTTGCGCTGCCAATTGCCGACAAACTCAATAACCGCGCGTCTGAAGAGGCCCTCAATCGCGCCCTGATTATAGACGGCCTGCTCGCAATTCAGGCAGGGCAGAACCCGCGTGTGATTGAGCAGATGTTGCGTAACTATCTGCCAGAGAAGAAGCGTGTAAGCGCGGAGTAGCTCCATGAGCGACGAGGATTGCAACTGCCCTAAATGCCCCCCTCCCGGATTGCCGGCGTGGATGGCAACCTTCTCCGATTTGATGGCACTGTTGATGTGCTTCTTTGTGTTGTTGCTCTCTTTCTCTGAGATGGATGTCCTTAAGTTCAAGCAGCTAGCCGGTTCGATGCGTGAAGCTTTTGGTGTGCAAGCGCAGATTAAGTCACCCGATATTCCAAAAGGGACATCGATTATCGCCCAAGAATTTAGTCCGGGCCGTCCTGAACCGACACCGATTAATGAAGTACGCCAGTTCACAGTCAATAACGATATGAACACGCTGGATGTTCGTACCAATGAAGGTCAAAGCCTCAAGGAGATGACTCAGCAAGGTTTAGAGGAGGCCCTCAGAGAGCAGCGGCGTGAAGCCGAGATGGAGGCGGTACAGTTTGCTCAGGCGCTAGCCAAAGAGATTGGCGAGGGGGCTATAGAGATAGAGACTGAGGGCTCCAAGATTATCATTCGTGTTAAAGAGCGCGGTTCGTTCGACTCCGGATCCTCGCAACTGAAGTTTGAGTACATTCCCGTGATCGAGAAAATCCGCGATCTGCTGCTAGGAATTAGTGGCAGTATTTCGGTCGAGGGACATTCAGACAATATCCCGTACTCCGGAACAGCATTCGAATCCAACTGGGACCTCTCTGCCGCGCGGGCTTTAGCGGTCGCCCATGAACTCTTTGCCGACACTCGCGTTGATCCGGGACGGTTCACGGTGTCAGGAAAAGCTGATACCAAACCCCTGGTGCCCAATATATCGCCGGAGAACCGTTCGACTAATCGACGTGTAGAGATAGTGATTCAGAAGGGTGAGGACCAGGAGTCGCTGGAGCGCGTGCAGGCAACAGAGCCAGGTGAGGCTCCTGTAGGTCTGTCTCCGGACGAAATTTTCTGATTCTGCTGTTTGTAAAGCACAAAAAAACCGGCAGCATAATGCGGCCGGTTTTTTGCGATTGGAAGCTCTTACTTAGAGTTATCCAGAATGTACTGGATTGCTGCAGTCAGCTCGCCATCAGTACAGTCCATACAGGTGCCCATTGGAGGCATCGCACCCTTACCTTTTTTAGCGGACGCAAGTACTGCTTCCATGCCTGGCTTCATACGCTCAGCCCAAGCTGCTGCGTCACCTGTTTTGGGTGCGCCAGCTACACCGCTCATGTGGCACGCCAGACATTTGGTGTTGTATACGGTCGCGCCATCGCGCTCAGCCATAGCGGCTGCCGGCATCAATATAGCTGCAGCAGCCAAGCCCATCAGAGCTTTTTTCATTATTCGTATCCTCGATGTAGTTATGAGTGCTTGGTCAGCAAAGATGCCAAGCCGACCAATATTCGTAGTTTAGGCATAACTATTACGGGGAGTCCAGCCTTACAGTTCAGAGTGGCGTACACCCTTAGCCGTACCTGCTGAAGAGAGTCGCATTGCATAGCGGGCTTGCGAAGAGAGGGTTACAGGATCATCTGAACGGCCCAGATTGCGTTCGAGCAGGCGGATCAGTTCACTGTGAATGCTGGGATCGGTATGGGCCAGTTCAAGTATTGTTGCGGCACTGGCCCCTTGCGCGTGGAGGGCTTTAATCTTTGTCATCTTCATTTCCTCTGGTTGTACCCAGTAGTTAACTGGGAAATGATGACAGAAGTGTGACAGCAGAAGGAATTTAAAAGCGAATCGCGCTTTCGCAGAGGAGACGATTTAGCCGCTGGACGTTACGCGCCATATCTCGCGCCAAATTTAGCGTTAGGATGCCGAAGTCCTGTGGATGATTTGCTTGGAGCTGTGCGTAAAGATCACAACTCACCTCGAGAACAATGCTCGGTTCAGTCGCCTCGACGCGACCACCGTGGGGTTGCAGTGAGATCATCGCAACGTACCCGATCTCCTCGCCAAAGCCGATGCTGCGGGTGTGCAGTTCGGTTTCCCCCTGAATTCTGATGAAGCGCAGTTCGCCACTGCAAACCACAAAGAAACGGTTGGCGACATCGCCAGAGTGGTAGAGTTGATCACCGGGATTGAGTTGCCAGATCTGGCCGCGATCGAGGAGGTAGTTGATACCGTCGGCGGACATCGCGCCGAAAAGTGAGCCTTGCTGAAGTTGTTCAGCAACAATAAGAACTGATGATCCCTCTCGGGCTAGCGCATTCATTGTCGACTCATATTGGGTGTAACACTTTACGTTTTACACCCACTTCTCTGAAAATTCCAGCAAATTAACGGGAGTTCGATTCATACTGCCGTTACGTTAGCTGTTTTTGATCAGATCTGCTGCTGCAGTTAGGCCCAGCTTATAAGTGGTGAGTCCGAAGCCGGAGATCTGGCCATTTACAACATGGGAGAAGACCGACTTGTGGCGCCACTCTTCACGGGCATGTACGTTGGACATGTGACACTCCACGATAGGTCCTTTATCTTTAAAGATGGCAAAAGCATCGGCAAGGCCATAGCTGTAGTGTGTCCAGGCTCCAGCGTTGGCTACGATCGCATCGATATCACCAAGAAACGCTTGATGAATTTTGCGGGCAAACTCACCCTCGATATCGGTCTGGTAGCACTCCAGTTCACAACCTAGTTCTTTTGCCCATTCTGTCGCGGCGGTTTCGATGTCCTGCAAAGTAAAGGTGCCGTAGTGTTTTGGGTCACGTTTACCAAACATCGCGTGGTTGATGCCGTGCATCAGAAGAATTTTGGCCATTTGGGGCTCCAAGGATCTAAGTTTGTAACTGCGCCTAGTCTGAAACATTAGCCGGCACAGCGCCAGTCTTTTGCAGCGATTGACAGCGTCTGGAGTGGGGCGTAGCGTTGGCGCTTTCACGCCTGATTTGAGTACAGTTTATGAGTGCTGCAGCACGCCCCGTTCTACTTCTGACACTCTGTTATGTCGCCTTCATCTTTCTCGGTCTCCCAGATGCCTTGCTGAGTATCGCTTGGCCCACCATGAGCCGTGAGTTTGGTTGGTCGATTGAGTCGCTTGGTACGCTGTTGATAGGGGGCACACTCGGTTACACCAGTTCGTCGTTTATGGCTGGCTCTGCGATGGATCGCTTTGGCATCGCTGGGTTGCTAATAGGTAGCGCTATTCTCACCTCGATTAGCTTAATGCTGTTTGTGGTAACGCCCTACGGTTGGACTCTGCCCCTCTGTGCGTTTGTTGCTGGCCTCGGCGGAGGTGGTATCGACGCGGGCCTCAATGCCTATGTTGATGAGCACTACTCCGAGCGGATAATGCAGTGGCTACATGCAAGTTTCGGAATCGGTGTTACGGTAGGCCCATTGATTATGACGGTTTCGCTTGTCCACCTAGGGCTCTGGCGTCCCGGCTACATCTTTGTGTTGATTCTTGTGCTGTTAATGCTGGTTGCATTTGTTTACTTCCGCGGCCTCTGGGAAGCCCCTCAACATAAAAAGCCAGAGCATGAGCGCACTGTGGGCCCGACTCTGGGCGCGACACTGAAACAGCCCGGTACCTGGTTTGGTACGCTCTCTTTCTTCTTCTATGTCGGCGCAGAGATGGGGGCCGGGCTCTGGGCATTTACATTGCTTACTGAAGGTAGGGGTGTTGATACCGTTCAAGCCGGTTTTTGGGTCAGCATCTACTGGGGGTCATTTACCGTTGGGCGGGTGGTTGCAGGTGTATTTGCCGGGCGTTTCAGTGCTAAGCAGCTGACATTTGCAGGTGTTGTGCTGAGTTTGGTCGGCGCTGTACTTTTCGCTCTGGGCATCCCCGGACCGGGTGGCGCTTACGCCCTCGCTATTCTTGGTTTTGCTTACGCACCGATCTTCCCGGCCCTGATCAGTACCACTGATCGTAGGGTTGAGAAGAAATATGTTAGCCGCGTTGTTGGGATGCAGGTGGCATTTGCTGGATTGGGTATGCTGGTGCTGCCACCCTTGGCAGGCGTTATCGCTGCCCAGACAAGCTTCGAATCTATTCCGCTGTTTATTTTAGCACTGACATTGATGCTGGCTGTTGTGGCGCTGCTGGCACTGCGTCTCAAGGTCGCTAGTCCGACAACACCTGATGCAGCTGGCCAGCCGTGATAAAATGGCCGAAGGTAAATTGTTGAGACAAGCTATGTACGAAATTCCACAGGTGGACCTGCGTGGGCAGGTCTCCGAAACCGAATGGCAGGCGCGAATTGATTTGGCTGCTGCCTACCGGTTGATCGTGTTGATGGGTTGGGATGACCTGATATACACCCATGTATCAGCTCGTATTCCTGGTACCGAGCATCTGCTGATCAATCCATTTGGGCTAGGATTTGATGAAGTCACAGCCTCAAACTTGGTCAAGATTGATATTGAAGGTAACAAGATCGATCCGGACTTCCCGTTTGAGATTAACCCCGCCGGTTACACGATTCACAGTGCCGTGCATAAAGCTCGCCATGAAGATCAGTGTGCTTTTCACCTGCATCACCCTGATCTTATTGCCGTAGCCAGCCTCAAAGAGGGACTGTTGCCGCTAAGCCAGTACTCCGCCTTTGCACTCGCCAGTATCGCTTACCACGAATATGAGGGTTTGGCGGTGAATCCTGAAGAGGAGTTGCGTCTGCAGCAGGACCTCGGTAGTGCTAACTTCTTTATGCTGCGTAACCACGGTGCCCTGACAATGGGCCGAACCATCGGTGACGCCTTTATGCATATGTACGACCTGATCCGCGCCTGCGAGGTGCAGGTGAAGATGCAGCACCGTACTGACGGCGTCATCACTGTACCTCGGTCGGTCATTGATGGCATTAAAGCTCAGGCTAATGTTGTCCACACCGGAGTTACCGGCGGGCAGAAGTCCTGGCCCGCAATGCTGCGCCGTGTGAAGCAAGCCTACCCCGATTTCGATAATTAATTCTTCGTTCAGACGAGAGCTAAACAGATTATGAAAGTTACCCACGTAGAGATTTTTGATATTCATTGCCCGGATCGTCCACCCTGGAATCCGGTCTTTGTGCGCGTCCACACGGATGAAGGTATACACGGAGTGGGCGAGGCTGGCCTGGCTTATGACTGGGGTCATAGCGCTGCGGCCGCGATGATCAAAGAGATTGCCGAGGCGGTTCTGATAGGCTTTGATCCGTTCAAGACTGAGTTGCTCTGGTCACGCATGCTACGTGAAAGCTTCTGGGGCTTGGGCGGTGGTCCGGTGCTCTACGCCGCGATGAGTGCCATCGATACAGCGCTCTGGGATATCAAAGGCAAGGCGCTGGGTCTGCCGGTTTACCAACTGCTTGGTGGTAAAACCAACGACAACCTGCGCACCTATGCCAGCCAGCTGCAGTTTGACTGGGACAAGGACTGCACCAAGATGCTCACACCAGCCGATTACGCTCGAGCCGCTGCCAAAGCAATGGCTGAAGGTTATGACGCGGTTAAGGTGGACCCGATTGTTTACGATGCCAACGGAGACTCAAGCTTCGATCGCACTAAGCTCTTCACGCCAGCACAGATGAAGCTCTTCGGTGACCGTCTACGTGCTATCCGAGCTGAGGTGGGTGACGAGGTCGATATTATCTTCGAATCGCACTCGCTGATGGGTGCGGCCTCGGCGATCCAGATGGGCAAAGTGATCGAAGAGGTTGGATGCATGATGTACGAGGAGCCGGTGAACTACCTCAACTCCAAAGTGCATAAGAAGGTAGCGGATGGCGTTAATGTGCCGATCGCGGGTGGCGAGCGACTCTACCACCGATGGGATGTACGTCAGTACTTTGAAGATCAGTCGATCGATGTGCTGCAGCCAGATGTAGGGCTCTGTGGTGGTTTCACTGAGGCGAAGAAGGTGTGTGACTACGCAGATGTCTACGATATCCGTATTCAGGCACACGTCTGTGGTGGCCCTGTTGCGACAGCGGCTTCATTGCAGCTTGAAGCGGCGATCCCTAATTTCCTGATTCATGAGCACCACACCTATGCAATCAAATCTTGGAACCGAGAGCTCTGTATTCAGGACTACCAGCCGGTGAATGGCCGTTTCCAAGTGCCAGATCTGCCGGGTATTGGTATCGAACTGAACGATGAGATCTGTAAACGCTCACCTAATGTAACGGTTAAGTAACCGTTTCTAGTCGCTAGTCGAAGCGGTAGATCCGTTTCGCAGTGTCATAGATGAGGCGCTCGACAGGCAGATCTTCTGCTTGCAGCGCCTCAATCATTTGAGTCCAGAAGTCGCTGTAACTCCTGCTCAAAGTAATCAGCGGAAAGTTCGATGCCAGCATCACTCGGCTATCGCCAAACAGCTCGCAGAGTTGCCCCGTTAGCTGCGCTGCACTTGCCGGTTTAAAGGCGCGATTAAGCATCTCGAAACCGGATGACTTCACAGATAGATTCGAAAGCTTGGAGAGGTTTCGTAGCCCGGCGAGACTGGCCTCATAGGCAGCACTGTCTTGGTCTAGCGGGCAGAACCCTGCATGATTAAGAACAAAATGCAGTTGCGGCAACGCTTCGATAAGACCTTTTACTACCGCGCAATCTCTCGCAATTTGCGTATTGAATTGCAACTCAAAATGCAAATTATCGGCGGCCAGCTGCGCTAGGTTTGGGTGGGTGTTGGGGTGTTGTGTCAGCTCGCTAACGACGTCATCGAAAATATGACGCACACCAACAACGGACTCTCTTTGAATTAACTGCTTCAGGCTCTCGGCAAACTTCGCCGTGGGAAGTGTTATATCAAGGTGTCCTACGCTGCGTAGCGGCAAACTAGCCTCTTGTTCTAGCCAATCGACCTCTCGCCAAGAGACTTGGTTATCAAATCCCGCCTCAACATGCACGTAACCCGCGAGTCTCAGGCCTGCACCCAGACTGAGATCAGACTCAGAGAAATCTCGGTGGATACGAGATTTGTCCGGCCAGTTTGGTGGGTTCTCCTCACGCAGCCAGGAGTACGCTCCAAGATGCAGGTTAAACAGGTGCAGGTGTGGATCAATTATCTGCATTAAGGTTAGCCGACGGTGTAGCCGCCATCTATCGGGAAGCTACCCCCGGTGACAAAGCCCGCTTCATCACTAGCAAGGTAAGCAACCATAGCAGCGACCTCTTCCGGCTTACCAATTCGGCCAATAGGTTGTAGCGCCGCTTCCTCTGCGTGAACCTCTTCGGGTTTTGCTCCAGAGCGCTCGCAGTACGAGGTGATGGCCTTTCGGTAGAGCGGTGTATCGATCGTGCCGGGGCAGACTAGATTGGAGCGAATTCCATGCGAAGCGTAATCGAGCGCAGTCGTTTTCGCTAGGGAGGCCAAGGCATGTTTGCTGATGTTATAGGCGCAGGAGTTTGGCTTAGCGATGGAGGATTGGTCGGAGCCAATATAGACGATCACCCCTTTGCCAGCGGCTTTCATGTGTGGGATCACTGCTTGTGTCAGCGAAAACGCGCCTTTGACGTTGAGTTCGAACAGATTGATAAAGGCCTCTTCGGAGGTGTTTTCAATGTTCGCAGAGAGGTGTCTGCCAGCGTTTGAGACCATCAGATCGATGGGGCCCTGTTCGGCAACCTGAGCAACCGCATCGAGGACCGATTGATGGTTGCGCATATCGCAGATTAGTGTCTCACCCACTTCGCCTGGTTGAATGTCGAGGTTGAAGACGCGGTATCCCGCTGCGTCGAAATGGTTAGCGATAGCTAAGCCGATGCCGGATGAAGCTCCACTTATGATTAGTGTTTTACTCACAGGTATTCCTTAACATGGGCAATCCAGCATCCTTTTGTCATACTCAAGCTCTCTGCTGATCGGATTATTCGTGCGGCGTAACTGCAGTGTATGCAATTCGCGGTTGGCAGACTAGCGCGGGTTAATTGGAGTTTGAAAGTGGATTCAGATCTTTCGGTTGTTGAGTGCAGCTACCAGCGACATGGCGGACAGGTACTGGAAATATTTAACCATGCGATACTCACTTCGACCGCTCTGTACGACTACGCGCCCCGCGACCTACAACAGATCGAGACCTGGTTTAGCAACAAATTGACGGGCCGTTGGCCAATACTGGGCCTCGAGTCGAGCAGCGGTGAGCTGCGAGCCTTTGGCAGTTATGGACCCTTTCGAAATTTCCCGGCCTACAAATATACGGTTGAGCACTCAGTCTATGTGGCTGAAGGGTTCCGCGGACAGGGACTAGGACAAACGATACTTAAGCTCCTGATCGATCGTGCCCGCCAGAACGACTATCACGCTATGATCGGTGCGATTGATGCCAATAACAGTGCAAGCTGTGCGCTTCACGACAAACTGGGTTTCGAACTCGTTGGAAAGTTGCCCCAAGTCGGGTTTAAATTTGGCAATTGGCTGGATCTAGCGCTCTATCAACTCACACTCAACACACCGGATAAGCCGATTGATGGTTAGTTGATTTTTAGATCGGGCAGAGTAGGCTCTTACTCAAACTGTTAACTGTTCTTTGGAAGTCATTATGCAGATCAAGTTTTTTGTTCTAGCTTCACTACCGCTTGCTCTCACTGGTTGTTTCGGAAGTTCTGCGCAACCACCGCAGGGTGACTGGATCGAGAAACGTGTCTCAGGTGATCGGCTGACCTACATCCATGCAACCCAGTCTCCGAAGGATAATAGTGTCTACTTAGACGCGCTGAACCACTGTACTGTTCGCGATAAAAGACTGACGCCGCAAACAAAACTGCAGGGCGCCGATGGAAACTATACCTCTAAGTTTGTTTGTCAGTGAGCTGTTAGGGCAAGAGCAGACTCGCTAAAACGCTAGGTGCTAACGTTGGCATACAATTTGTACTAAACTGGCTTGACCATATAAATATATGGACCCAAATCAGGGGTAAGTGAGATGTACTACAGCTTTACTCTGTTCGTCGCCACTGACACCCATGTCGTGTTGGCGGACAGTAACTATCTTTATTCTCAGCCCGTTATGGAGTTGGTGAACTCTGTATTGTCTCGTTTAGATAAGCATTTGAATGGGCTGGGTGCACGTCGCGTATTCGTGCGCGATAACCAGGGTAGATTTCAAGAACTCAAGCACGATCACGGATCGTATTTAGGCGTTCGCGCTGTGTCTAAAGCACAACAGTACCACTTCGCGCAGATAATCGAGGAGCATGCAGTTTTGGATGCCCAGCTCATTACAAATTTGCCAAACGACGCCTAAAGTCGATCGCTAGTCCTGCGTAAATCCCAACTCATTCACTAGTTTCGACCAGTCATGTTTGAGAACGGTGAACTCCAAATTAGTGCCGCTAAAGTGCATTACCGCTTTGTAAATCGTCTCTTGAATGTTTTTACCAAGAATAACGCCTCGTGCCCCAAGTGCGTCGATCGATGATTTGCGTATGGCCCACTGCTGTTGTTCACCTTGCACCACATCGTCGAGAGTGAGCCAGAGCATATCATTCTTAATCTCCCACTCATCAACCTGCCATCTTATGGTCATTTTCTCCCCCGGCTGCTCGTTATGGTTTTTGTGTTGAGCTAAGTTGGTTTTACGAGGTTGTGGCATAAATGTCGAGTTCGTGAAGCTAGTTTGTCGATGAAAATTTTGATTGTTTCTGCCGTGGCGGCGAAAGCTTAGTCTCAGTAGGTTGGAGTGCGCTAAAGCCGAATGAGGAACTCGATAACATGGATCTGGAGTTAACTGGAAAAACTGTACTTATAACTGGCGGTTCGCGCGGTATCGGCTTTGCGTGCGCTCAGGCTTTCTTGCGAGAGGGTGCCAGTGTCTGCATCGTCGGTCGACGGGAAGAGACGGTAACCGCTGCAGTGACGACGTTGCGCTTGAATCACTCCGGCTATGCAGAGGGTGTTGTAGCTGATTTGAGCTCTGTAGAGGGTCGCGCAGCGATATCTGAACGCCTTAAAGAGACTGATATTCTCGTTAACAATGCCGGAGCAATCCCGGGTGGGACCCTGGAGTCGCTAGATCCGCACAGGTGGCAAGAAGCCTGGGATCTAAAACTTCACGGGTATTTGGCGACTTGCCGAGAGA
>Ga0209652_1000511_pt1 | contig 33268 bp, 36 predicted proteins | sample SaaInl74LU_5_DNA_FD_184641 | JGI IMG/M metagenome (GOLD analysis project Ga0209652, IMG submission 184641) | Marine microbial communities from expanding oxygen minimum zones in the Saanich Inlet - ESP_74LU_5_DNA (SPAdes) (version 2) | ecosystem: Environmental > Aquatic > Marine > Intertidal zone... | reverse complement strand
CCCGAAGGCTGAGCCAGCTGATTTACAGTCAGATCCCTTTGGCCGCTTGGGTAACTCGCCATGCGCTCCCGACCGGTGTATTCACCAATCGGGTGCGCGCCTCCAAGGATATCGGTTTTCTCTCGGGCCTGGTGCCATCAGCTACGGTGACCACGCGGCTTTCTAGCTACCATGGTGAAATGGCAGATTCCACCTTTGACATCGTGAGCAAAATCGACCCCATGGAATTAGAGAATGCGGTCAATCAAACCCATAAAGAACTCACCCAGCGCTACGACTTCAAGGGCGTGGACGCTCGGATAGAAAATACGTCCTCCGGAATAACCCTGGAAGCAAACACCGAAGAACGCGTGAAAGCGGTTCTCGACGTCTTGCAATCAAAACTGGTCAAACGAGGTATTTCCCTCAAAAGCCTGGACACCTCAGAGCCCGCCGCCAGCGGAAAGATCTATCGCATTACCGGTTCACTCAAAATGGGAATCTCTGCCGAAAACGGCAAGAAGATCACCGCCTTGATTCGAGCTGAGGGCCCCAAGTCGGTCAAAGCCACCATTCAAGGTGATGAAGTCAGGGTGAGCTCCAAGAGCCGCGATGATCTTCAACAGGTCATCTCCCTGGTCAAAGGGGCCGATCTCGACATCGATGTCCAATTCGTTAATTACCGCTAATGGACTAATCCGGTGGGCGAAACGAGCACCTGGTGGGTCACCCTCGCACTCGCAGTAGACATTGCCTTTCGGGTGATTGCCCTGGTCATTGTTCCCCGTAATCGCCGACCTCAAACCGCGATGGCCTGGCTGTTGGCCATTTTCTTCATCCCCTACTTTGGCTTTCTAGCCTTTGTGGCATTTGGCTCTCGGCGGCTGCCCAAAAAACGACGTGAGAACCAACGCGCCATCAATGCCCACCTTCGCGCGCGCTCGACGATGCTGGCCCGCGGCATCATCGTCACAGAATCAGATATCAACGAATCACCCGAATTTCCCCGGTGGCTAGCCCAGACAGTTCGGATGAACGAGCGATTGGGTGCGATGCCGATGGTGGCGGGAAATACTGTCGATTTCTTGCCGGACTACCACCAGAGCCTTGCTGCCATGGCCAAGGCCATTGATAGCGCACGAGACACCGTCCACGTTGAGTTTTACATCATGAGCGTGGACGAGGCCACGAAGGGCTTTTTTGACGCCCTGGAGCGTGCCGTAGCGCGAGGGGTCACCGTTCGAGTGCTCTATGACCAATTGGCCAGCGCCCGTATTTCTGGGTATCGGAACCTGCTCGCCACCTTGGATCACATTGGTGCGCAACACCGAGCAATGCTTCCCCTGCAACCGTGGCGAGGCATCTATCAGCGCCCCGACCTGCGTAACCATCGCAAACTCTTGATTGTGGATTCCCTCATCGCGTATACCGGGTCTCAAAACATCATCGAGCCGGGTTATCGCAATCCCCGCCATCACCGACGTGGTCTGCACTGGCTGGATGTGATGATGCGAGCAGAGGGACCTCTCGCCGATGGCTTAGAAGCTCTTTTCGTCTCCGATTGGTATCAAGAAACCGGGGAGCTACTCAACACACCTTCACCAGACAAGGTCACGAGGGTGGGCCCTGACAAAACCTGGGCCCAGGTCGTCCCCAGTGGCCCCGCCTTCGAAGGCGAGAATAACCTGCGGTTATTCAACAGCCTGGTCTATGGAGCGCGCTCCCGATTGATCCTTTCTAGCCCCTACTTCGTGCCCGATGAATCCATGCGCTATGCCATCACTACCGCTGCCGAGCGTGGCGTGGAAGTGCATTTGATGGTCTCCGAAATTGCCGACCAGCACCTTGTGTTCTATGCGCAACGCTCCTATTACGACGAATTGCTGCAATCGGGAGTAAAAATTTGGCTCTATCAAGCCCCGACGATCTTGCATTCCAAGTTCATCATCGTGGATGACGCGATCAGTGTGTTGGGATCCTCCAACATCGATATGCGCTCGTTTAGCTTGAACCTGGAGGTGTCGGTCCTCTTAGCCAGCCCTCCCGTGGTCAAAGAGCTGGAGGACCTCAGCTCCACCTATATGGCCCAGAGCATCGAACTCAGCCTTGACGCGTGGCGCGCTAGGCCCTGGTACTCACGATTCGTGGAGGGGCTTGCTCGCCTGACGGCCACCGTTCAGTGAGAGTCCCCTAAGGACACTTCGAGCATGTCTTCCCGGGGGACCACTTTGAGTCGCTCTCGTCCCCGCGCAGCGCCCAATTCAAGCTCTTTCGCGTCGAGTCGATGCCAACCCTCGAGGTTGGTATAGGCCACTCCCCGAGACTTCAAGAGCTCCACCACACTGTCCTCACTGGGCTGCGAGGGGCTCCACCACGAAGCTTGATCTTTGACCAGGTGTTGAATCGTTTCCATCGCGTCGCTCTTGGTGTGACCAATCAGCCCCACCGGGCCACGTTTGATCCACCCCGTGGCATACACACCGGGCATCACGGTGTTGTCATCGCGCATCACCTGGCCTTCGTGATTGGGAATCACACCATGTTTGCTATCGAAGGGAATCTCGGGAAGGGGTGTGCCGAAATACCCAATGGCGCGATAGACCGCCTGGACCTCAATGTTTCGAATTTCCCCGGTGCCTCGAACCCCGCCCGCGCCATCGGGTACGGTGCGCTCATATCGGAAACCCTCAACGGCATCCGTGCCGGTAATCTCCAGCGGTTTGGCATAGAAATGCAGGTGCAAGCGCCTGGACGCGGTTCCAGCTTCGCGCTCGCGCCACTGAGTGAAGATTTTATTAATCACAAAGAGTTGCTTATTGGATTCGATAGCGCGCTGCGATGCTTCATCGAGGGCAAAATCTTCCTCGTGGATGATGACATCAACATCACGCATCTCGCCCAGTTCCCGCAGTTCTAAGGGGGTGAATTTAACCTGCATGGGTCCTCGGCGGCCAAAGACATGGATATCGCTTGCCGGTGAGGATTCCAATCCCTGTAATACGTTGTCGGGTACTTCAGTGGGCTCCAAGTCCTGGGGGTGCTTCGCCAGCATCCGAGCCACATCCAAGGCCACATTGCCGTTTCCGATCACGGCAACACTCTTGGCCTCCAAGGGCCAGGAGCGAGGAACATCAGGGTGTCCGTCATACCAGGAGACAAAATCTGCCGCCCCATAACTGCCCTGGAGAGTGACCCCGGGCAAATCCAACTCCTGATCCGAAATCGCACCAGTCGAGAAAATCACCGCGTGATAGTGCTTCTTCAGATCTTCGAGAGTGATGTCTTCGCCATAGGTGACGTTGCCAAAAAGCCTGATCTGCCCGGTATCCAGCACCTCACGCAGGGCCGTGACAATTCCTTTAATACGTGGGTGATCAGGTGCCACCCCGTATCGAACGAGCCCATAGGGAGCGGGAAGACGCTCGAAAAGGTCAATGGAGACATCAAAGGACCGCTCGTGCTTGAGCAAGATATCGGCGGCATAAATTCCGGCAGGGCCAGCGCCGACAATGGCTAAGCGCAAGGTAGACATAGAAATGACAATCCTTTTTTTATGCTGTAGTGCAAGAGCACAATGTTAGTAGCTTCGCTCCACAATCTGATGGGCAAATCGTGTCAAAGCATCTCTCACGATGCCCGCTGGCACTGGAGATAACTCCGCAATGGCATCATCAGCCATATCCCGGGCTTTGGCCATGGTCGCCGCTGTGACGTCGTGCTCGCGCAGATCCTGAATGGCCTGGTGGAATTGCTCCTCCGTTGCCTCCCCTTGAGTGCCCAGGTGGAGCCTTCCTAAAAGCTCAGCAGCTTCGGCATCGCTACTGGCGCGCTGTTCCAAATACAACATCGGCAGCGTGGTGACTCCGCGTCTCACATCAGTCCCCGGTGGCTTGCCGGTGCCAGCACCGCGGTCAGAAAGGTCAATTACGTCATCGACCAGCTGAAAAGCAATTCCTACCTTTTCCCCAAAACGGCGAAGGGGGGGAACGAGATCTTCGGAGCCTCCCGACATGCGAATGCCCATTTCTGCAGACAGCGCGATCAACGAACCCGTCTTATCGGAGAGCACGCTCAGATAGTGCTCGATGGGGTCTTGGCCCTCTTTCGGGCCTACGGTTTCTCGCATTTGGCCTAAACACAAACGCTCAAAAGTAGCGGCCTGAAGGGTGATGGCTTGTTGACCCTGAGAAGCAACCAAACTTCCCGCTCTGGCAAATAACAAATCTCCCGCCAAAATGGCGACCGAGTTACCCCAGACTGTTTGGGTGGCATCGACGCCTCGGCGTTGAGCCGCTTCATCCATCACGTCATCGTGATAGAGGGTTGCGAGATGGGTCAGCTCGATGACTTGAGCAGCTCTAATCACGCGTTCATTAATTCCCTCACCCCACTGGGACGTGAGCAAGGTCAAAAGGGGGCGAACCCTTTTGCCTCCCGCCGAGAACAGATAACGGGCCACCGCATCAGCGATATCTTCAGAAAACTTGAGTTCACGCTCTAAACCAGATTCCACGTCCACCAGGCCCTGGTCAAGAGCCCCCGCCAAAGCCTTTTCCTCTTTAGAGGCAAACAGTAGCGAGCCGCCGGTGAGAAAGGAGGCGCCTCTGCCCCCGGCCTGGGTGCTGGCCGTTCGGGAGGTGGGATTCACGAGGGTCCTTGGTATCGAGGTTTGGGATTATTCCTGAATCGGAATGGGGACTGAGGATGTGGAGGGTGACGCCGGGCGTTGGCGTCTCTTGCCCACCGATTCACGCACCTTCGAATCTTCAGGACTTCGAGCTCGGTGCAGGGCAACAATGCCTCCCGTTAGGTTACGGTATGCAACCCGAGTAAACCCTGCGGTTCTCATCCACTGAGACAACACTGACTGATCGGGCCAGTCATTGATGGATTCCATCAAATAGCGATAGGCCTCGCGATGGGAGCTTGACAGCGCTGTCACCGCAGGCATCACGTATTTGAGATACCCCTGATATCCCGCCTGCAACAGCGGTGCTGGCGGGTGCGAAAATTCACAGATCACAATGCGGCCACCCGGTTTAAGCACCCGATACATTTCACCCAGCGCTAGCTGAGGATTGTGGACATTGCGCAGACCAAAACTAATCGTGACCGCATCAAAGCTCCCGGAAGGGAAAGGAAGCGCTTGAGCATCCCCCTCGATGAACTCAATACCCGGGTGTTTTTTCCGGCCCTGTTCCACCATCCCGGGAGAAAAATCTAGAGCAACAACCTCTGCACCGGTTTTTGCCAAGGCTTTCGCCGAGGTCCCCGTGCCCGCTGCCACATCCAACACACGCTCACCTGGCTTGAGATCCAACGCTTTGACGGTGGCTAAACGCCACAGAACCGAATTCCCACCTGAGAGCAACGCATTGGTGCGGTCATACCCGGGGGCAACCTGATCGAACATGCCAGAGACATCTTCTGGCTTCTTGTTCAAATCCGCCGTGGTCACACCACAACTCTACTTTGTCGAACTCCCAAAAACCCTGAACATCCAGCGCTAGCGAGGCCGGAGGCGCTAACCCATCACCATTTCCCGTAGGCAGGCTCACATGGACTGGTTATAACCTGGGCAGGTGAGCATCACCACCCAAATTCCCACCCTCATCGCCACCACTCGGCTGATGAGTCATGAGGGTGACCTCACCCAATGGGTCAGCGCTGAAAATCCGCTCACCATTGTGCGCCGAGGCGAAGGTTTCGTGGGTTTAGGCCAAGCTCTTCGCTTGGTCTTTAGTGGACCCCAACGCTTTCGTGACGCCGCCGACACATGGCGCGCTCTGGTGGCGTCGGCCACCATCGAGGATGGCATCCAGCTTCCCGGCAGCGGTCTGATGTGCATGGGAACGTTTGCTTTTAGCGATGACTCCTCTCAGGAGAGCGTGCTCATCGTTCCTCAGGTCATTATTGGTCGAAGGGGCTCCACCTCCTGGCGCACAGATATCTCGCTACTCGGGTCTAACCCCTCCCCGCAGACCTCCAGGCCTTCTCGACCCGCCCATTTTCAGGCCTTGGAATGGAAACCAGGGTTAGTAGGGCAAGAGGATTACACCGCGCGGGTGGGAGAAGTGATCTCTCGCCTACAGGAGGGACAAGCCGACAAAGTCGTGCTCGCTCGAGACCTGGTGGCCCATGCTCCAGGAATTAGAGACTGGCGTGGAGCCTTGGCACGGCTCGTCGAGTCCTATCCCGATTGTTCTACCTTTGCCGTGGATGGCCTACTGGGGTCCACCCCGGAGACGCTGGCTCGGGTAGAAGGTGGCCGGTTGGCCATTCGAGTTCTTGCCGGCAGTCGAGCACGCGGGGAAAACCCAGCTGCTGATCGCCAACAATCTGAAGCACTGGTGACCTCCACTAAAGACAACGACGAACATCGTTTTGCCGTCAATAGCGTGATGAAATCACTCCAGGTTCTCAGCGCTCACGCCGTGGCCGACGAACACCCTTACGCCCTAAAGCTTGCCAATGTGTGGCACCTAGCGACCGATATTGAAGCAACGCTCTCCCCCGGAGTATCGAGCCTTGATGCCGTGGCAGCGATTCACCCCAGTGCCGCCGTGGCGGGCTCCCCCACGGCAACAGCCCTGGACATTATTGCCGAAATGGAACCCTTCGATCGCGGCCGCTACGCCGGCCCCGTGGGGTGGATGGATGCCGCCGGTGATGGGGAATGGTCCATTGCCCTGCGTTGTGCTCAATGGTCCCCCCAGGGAACCCTCACGGCCTATGCCGGTGCCGGAATCGTGGCGGATTCTGACCCAGAATCAGAGCTCTTAGAAACACGGCTCAAGTTCAAGCCGGTCTTGGCAGCTTTCGGTAGCGACGAAAGCCCGCTACGCCCGATCTAAGCCCACATCGATAATCAGGTGGGAATCTGAGCGCCCCAGCGCATCAGTGAGTTCCCCCATCGAAACCACTCGCAGATATGCCCATCCATACGCCCCCGCTAAGGCTTCAAGATCGACATCGTGGGGGGTAAAGAGCACCCGGTCACGATCTTCTGTGCTTGCCGACTGGGCTACTTCCAGGCCATCAAAAATACTGCCGCCGCCATCGTTGGCCACGAAAAGGTGCACCCGGGACGGGTGCTCCAGCTGTGGTTCCCGTAACAATGAACCCACGTCGTGCAGAAATGCGAGATCTCCTAAGAGCACCCGCGTGATTCCCGAAGCGCCAGACGCACTCGCCGCGTGAGCAATACCCCGAGCGGTAGAGATTGTGCCATCAATACCCGAGAGTCCCCGGTTAGCAAAGACGGGAATGTTCTTAGACCCCACAATGGTGTCTGCTTCTCGAATCATCCGGGAGGCACCCAACACCAAACGATCATGCGGCCAAGTGGCTTCCCACAGCGCCAACGCCATTTCCCAACGAGTCACCCGCCGGCGCATCACGCTCATCTCAGCAGTGGCAAAAGCGTTCCTGGTCGCGGGATCGTCCGAGACAGCAGCCTCAAGATCGGGTGGCGGCGGTAGAAGGCAATCCAAAGCTCCCTGCTGAGCTGATCGCCCCGCCATAACCCAGGGTTTGACCCACTCTTCTTTTTCTCCAGCCGTAGCTGGCCGTGAAGCGACAATGTCGCCCACGACGTGGGCGTCTCGGGTTGGATTGGAGGCCTCCAAGCCCCGCATTGGGATCGAAATGCGCTCAATTGCTGAATCACTCAACACCGACCACACCGCACGAGACAGGGTAGGTCGCCCGATGGCAATCACTCGCTTTATAGGTGTGGGAAGTGGGCCCTCCAACACGTCGCGATAAGACAAGACCAGGTGGGGTCCAAAGCGAGCGCCGCTGGCAACCTCAGCAATAAGCGCTGCCCCGAGAGATACCGCAAGCTCTTCCGCCTTGGCGGTGGCACCGTGACCAGCGATCACCAGTGTGCCCGGCTGTGGTTCCAGTTCCACAGAAACACCATCACGAGCCTCGAAGTGAAGGGGAACAACCGGGGGCATCACCACGGGCGTAGCGAGAGTCCCGCTGAGAGGCTCTCGAAAGGCCACATTGAGGTGAACAGGAGCTCCCGCGAGTGCTTCGCTCAGCATTTCCTGAGCTAGCGGACCAAGATCCGGTGCTGCTTCTCCCCCCGGTGCCTCGACATTCCAGGTTCGAGCGATACCACCAAAGAGCGCGCGTTGATCGGTTGTTTGATTCGCCCCGACTCCCTGGAGTTCGCTGGGACGATCTGCCGAAATGACCATCATGGGCACCCCCGCGTGCCGGGCTTCGGCAAGCGCTGGCATGTAGTGCAGGGGAGCTGAACCCGATGTCGCAATACACACCGCAGGCCTTTGTGTTTCCAGGGCCAAGCCCAGCGCCCTAAATCCAGCACTTCGCTCATCGATCACGACATGCACCGTGATGAGTCCCTCCGAGGCTCGCTCCCACTCCAGTGCAGCCAGGGCAAGGGATTGGGACCGCGATCCTGGCGAGACGACAAAATCGGTAACGCCACGCGCGATTAATTCACCCAGGAACGCACTCGACCATTCACTGGCCGGGGAGTGTGTCATGAGCGTTCTGGCGGAGAGTCCTGATCGTCCTCATGCCCGGAGTCTTCGTCATCAAGCTTGCGCAGCTCTTCCTCGAGGCGTTTGATTCGATCATCAGAAGATTCAGTGTCGATGGAGCCCAAGAACGAGGGGTCATCATCAGGAGCTTTGCGACTGGTAGGGCTCGAGGCAGAGCGTGGTTTTGCTTTGCCGACTAATAACCACAACACCGGGCCAATCACGGGCAGCGCCACCACAACGACAATCCATACCGGCTTGGGAAAAGCGCGAACTTTGGGCGCATGGGTCATAAAGAGATCCACCAAGGCATAAATGGTCAGCGCCACCGCAGCAACGCCACCAATAACTAACCACCGGACCATATTTCTCATTGTACGCGCCTACACTGAGAGGGTGTCTGCGTGGATTAACTACAGCCTTGTGCGCCTCGGCCTTTTCGGGGCTTCCTTTGCGCTGCTGGTGATTCTGGGCCTGTGGTGGTGGGTATCAGCACTTATTGCCACCGTCGTGGCGTTCACCCTTTCCTACATCTTCTTCCACCGGCAACGCACCGAGTTGGCTAAGGACCTCCAGAAACGAGTGGAGAAGTCGGCCAGCGTCGACCCCGATGCCCAGAGCGAAGATGACGCAACGTCACAAGGCGATAGCAAGGCCTAAGGCACCAGCAAAAACTAGGGCGTTGAGGGACATCAGCACCAACGCGGAGATCAAATCTCGGGGTGTTTTCGCCAGCGCCACCATCACCACCACCACGATGGTCATGATGCCGGTGAGGAAAACCACCGGCGCCCACACAAAGACAAACGACAATAAGCCGACCATCACGTAGGGCATTGCTAAGAGCAAATACAACAGTGCCAGGGATTTAGTACGGCCTAATCCCACCGCAAGGGTCGCCTTGCCCGCCACGGTGTCTTGTTCGATATCGCGAATATTGTTGACTAACAAGACTGCCGCGGCAAAAAATCCGGCTGCTGATCCAGTGAACCAGGCTTCAAAGGGCACAAAACCCATCAACACCCACGCGGTTCCCAGTGTTGCGACCGGGCCAAAAAAGATAAAGACCACGAGCTCACCAAGGCCACGATAACCATAGGGTTTCTTCCCCCCGGTGTAGTACCACGCACTCACAATCGCGACCGCACCAATAACCAACAGCATCCACGCCTGAGTGATCAGCACTGCCAGGGCGCCGGCAAGAGCAGAGACACCAAAAGAAATCCATGCCGCTCGCTTCACGAGGTGCGCCGGCACCAGGCCCGAACCGGTTAGTCGGGCAGGACCCACGCGAACGTCATCCGTGCCACGAATGCCATCAGAGTAATCATTAGCGAAGTTGACACCCACTTGAAGCGCTAGCGCCACTAAGAGCACCAACCCCGCCACAAGAAAGTTCCATCTACCTGCCAACACCGCCGAGGCATACCCCAGAATTACCGGGGCCACCGCGAGTGGAAGGGTTCTTAACCGTGCTCCAGCAAGCCACAGTCGCAGGGAAACGGGTGCCTGCGCAGAACCACCGGCAACCGATTTCACGCCTGCCCCTGTGCTACGAGAGCGCTCAAGGCCAAGCGATCAGGCTTTCCCGAGGGCAAAAATGTCGGAGCTTCTACGCGATGGATTCGCTCTGGTCTAGCCTCTGGACCCAACTCCTGCTGAACCAATAACCGCAGGCGTTCCAGGTCGAGCTCAGCCGTGGTCACGACAACCGGGACGTGGCCCCATTGGTCACTTTCGCACCCCACCACGACGAGGTCGGCTGAATCGATGTGGGCGTGCAGCAGCTTTTCAATGCGGCCTAGCGAAACCTTCACGCCCCCGCTAATGATGACGTCATCCAGGCGCCCATGCACATGAACCAACCCGTCACTATCGACTTCTCCCGCATCGTCAGTGAGGTACCACTGAGTGCCCTCCCGCTGCACAAAACTCGTTTCGGTGCGCTGTGGGTTATCAACATATCCATGGGCCAAAAGGGAGCCTGAAATCGCCAGACGCCCGTCAAATTCCGCCACCCGAACATCCCCAATGGGCCGCTGATCCCACACGCACCCCCCGGCGGTTTCTGCCGAACCATAGGTGCGAATAATTCGGTACCCAGCGTCGTGAGCACGATCCAGTACTGCTTGGGGGATACTCTGGCCTCCCACCAAAATGGCAGAGAATGCGCGCATCACCTCGCCTAGACCGGGCACGTCTGCTTCATCATCGAGCAATCGACTCAATTGGGCAGGAACCATCGCCGTATACAAGGAGCCACTGCCAGCGGCACTGATCAGCTCGGCTGATCGAGCCAGCACCGCAGAGCCGGAGAACGGTCCCGGGTCTAGCACCAGAGGACGGTTTCCGTGGATCAGCGATCGAGTTATCACTTGGATCCCGGCGATGTAATGCGCAGGGAGCACTAAGAGCCACGTTCCTGGGTCACCGAGCCGAGCTGTTGCCGCTTCCGCGCTCGCCACCAGTGCCTGCGCACCTAACGCAACTCTCTTAGGAGCGCCGGTGGTGCCACTGGTCTCGACTACCAGTGCCACATCGTCCTCCACCTCGGTGGGTGCGGTGGCAGAGATCTTGACTCCACCGGGCCTGGGCAACAAGGCAGGACCATCAGCAAAAAGAGCCTCGTGCAGTGGTTCACATAGAGCAGTGGGGTCGCTGGAATCAATCACTCGGAGTTCACGCATGCGCTCAACCCTCCCTAGATGTGCCAGGGGAATTGTGACCAGTCGGGATCACGTTTTTCCAAAAACGCATCCCGGCCTTCTTGTGCTTCAGCCAGGCCATAGGCCAACCGGGTGGCTTCGCCAGCAAACACCTGCTGGCCGGCCAGTCCATCATCAGCGGCGTTGAGAGCAAACTTGACCATCCGAATCGCCGTGGGGCTCTTGCCCAGAATTGTCTGTGCCCACTCGATGGCAGTGGATTCCAGGTCCGCGTGAGCAACGGCAGCATTGATAGCGCCCATCTCTAACGCTTTCGTGGCGTCATACTCCCGGGCTAAAAAGAACACTTCGCGAGCAAATTTTTGACCCACTTGCTTAGCAAAGTAGGCACTGCCGTAGCCGCCGTCAAACGATCCGACGTCCACATCGGTTTGCTTGAACCGAGCGTGCTCGAGGCTGGCAATGCTGAGATCACACACGACGTGCAGGCTGTGCCCACCACCGGCGGCCCAGCCAGGAATGGCGGCGATAACCACTTTGGGCATAAATCTAATCAGCCGCTGAACTTCCAAAATATGTAACCGGCCAGTCTGTGAAGGGTCAATTCCCGCGCTGTCCTCACTCTGGGAATACTGATACCCATCTGCTCCACGAATACGCTGATCGCCCCCCGAAGAGAACGCCCACCCGCCATCGCGGGGGCTTGGGCCATTACCGGTGATGATCACAGCACCCAACGTGGTGAGCAACCGGGCGTGATCAAGCACGCGATAGAGCTCATCCACGGTGCGGGGGCGAAACGCATTGCGAACTTCGGGGCGATCAAAAGCCACCCGAGCAATCTGCCGGGTTTCACTGAGGTGATAGGTGACATCACTGAGGTTCTCAAAGCCCTCGACTTCGTGCCAAAAACTGGCATCAAAGAGCGGTGAAGGCTGAGACGTCATGCCCTAAGCCTATGACGCAAAAGTCATGGAACACTGTGGGGCATGGTCCCTTCACTACTGAGCAAGCTCCTTGAGTGTGCACACGTTGTGTCGCTTGCGTTGACCACACCGTTTCGTGGGCTCACCCAGAGAGAAGCCATCATCTTCGACTCTCCCCGAGGACCCTCCGAATGGAGCCCCTTCGTGGAATATGACGACGCAGAGGCCGCACTGTGGCTCGCCAGCGCTATCGAAGATGGCTGGCACGAATCCACCCTGCCCGAGCCGCCTGCTTCTATTCGGGTCAATGGCACGATTCCGGCGGTGTCGCCCCAGGAAGCCACAACCCTCATTACCGAGGCTGGATTTCCCCACACGGTGAAGGTCAAAGTCGGAGGGCCCACCAGTTCACTGGATGAAGATCACGCGCGAGTCCAAGCAGTGCGAGCAGCGTTAGGGCCCACCGGCCGAATCCGCTTAGACGCGAATGGTGCGTGGGCGCTGGATGAAGCAGAACACGCCATTCGGCTGATGGAACACTGCGACATTGATTATGTCGAGCAACCCGTGGAATCTCTGGCGGATATGGCGGTGTTGCGCACCCGAATGGCTGAGATCGGTATTGGCCTGGCAGCAGATGAAAGCATTCGCCGATGGGCTGATCTGGACGCAGTGATCGCACAAGGTGCTGCCGACATCGTCGTCATTAAGGTCCAACCCCTGGGGGGACTGCGCCGCGCACACGACACGATCAAGAAAGCGCACGCTGCTGGATTGCAGGTGGTGATCTCTAGCGCGCTCGAAACCAGTGTGGGGATTTACCATGCCGCAACACTTCAAGGATTTCTCGAGAGCCAGAACCCCCACGCTCTCGATGCTGGATTGGGCACGGTGTCTTTCCTGGGCGACGATGTTGTCGAATCTCCTCTTCGCGCCCATGGCGGAAAACTCAGTGTGACAAAGCCCCGCCTTGACCAGGGAGCACTCACCCGACTGCGTGCCCCGAAGGATCGAGAGCAATGGTGGCGTGCTCGCCTGGAGCGATGCTTCGCCCTGCTTTAGAGCCCCGAGTAGGAGTGCAATCCGGTGAAGGCAATATTGACCACGGTGTAGTTGAACAAGACCGCACCAAAACCAATAATGCCCAACCACGCGGAGCGTGATCCGCGCCAGCCCCTGGTGGCTCGGGCGTGAACATAGCCGGCAAAGAGAACCCAAATGACAAACGTCCACACCTCTTTGGTGTCCCAACCCCAGTAGCGGCCCCAGGCGCGCTCGGCCCAAATAGCACCAGCAATTAGGGTGAAGGTCCAGAGCACAAAGCCCACCACGTTGAGGCGATAGGCGAGTGCTTCCAGAACCGACGAAGCAGGAATTGTCTTCATTAAACGGGCTTTGGCCATCTCGTGAGCCTCAAGACGGGCTCGCACCAATTGAAGAATCGATAATCCGGCTGCGAGAGCAAAAAACGAGGTGGCCAAGCTGGCAACGAACACATGAATCACGAGCCAGCCAGATTGCAGCGCAGGCGGGAGTGGAACGACATCAACATAAAAGTTAACGGTCACAATTCCCAGCGCCAAGAGCACAAAGCCCGAGACAAAAGCACCCAAATAGCGCAGGTCCCGCCACAGTAAAGAACCAAGAAATAGGGCAACAATCAGGGTTGTCGCGGTCAAACCAAATTCAAACATGTTGGCCCACGGAACCCGGCTTGCCGCAAGCCCCCTGGACACTGTGGCGAACACATGGAAAGCGAATCCCAACGCCATCAGTGAAATACCAATGCGCTGATACCCAGTGGCCGTAGGCGCCGAATTAGCCGAAGACGGAGATGGTGGTGAGGCCTCGCCATTGGCCATCACGAGTGCCGGCGTGGAAGCGGAGCGCTTGGCCAGATCCCAGGTGAAAAAGAGGAAGGCCACCGTGTAGACAGCCATGGCGGAATACACCGCAAAGAGCGAAAGAGGAGCGAAATCAATCATCGTTGTTTCATTCTAGATTCGGCTTCCTGTGAAAAATTGGCCACCAAATCCTTGAGCTCCCTCGCAAGCCCTGGATCATCGCCTCGGGCCAGTGCAGCAAACTCCACCATGCTCGTTGACCCTTTAGCTCCCACCACGCGGATCCAGACCCGGCGCCGTGTGATGAACAGGCTTACCACCAGACCCAGCATGATCAACCCCGCACACAGCGCAACAGGAATTTGGGTGGGGTCTCGGTGTATGTCAACGCTGATGAAGCGGCGAAGCTCGCTAAATTCAACGCTAGCTCGGCCACCGGGAAGCTCTGCCTTCTCCCCCAGGGCAAGGACGAGCGAATCTTGGCCGGTGTCACCACCGGTGATCTGGGTGAGAGATGAGGTGTCGAGGGAATAGACGTTGCGAGGAATACCCTCATTGAGACCCAAATCGCCTTCGAACACATTCAGCGTGAGAACAGGCTTATCAGGCTCGGGATAGACCGAGGTCAAGGCACCGGTGTCGAGTTCGATTGCCGAGGGATAAAAGAACCCAATCATGCCCAATTGGATTTCTAACCCATCAGGAATTTTCACCACACCAAGGCTGGTCAAATTGGCATCTTGGGGCAAGAAAGGAACGGGTTGACTAAAAACCACCTCACCTGAAGAAGAGGTGACCGTAATCCACGGGGCAAAACCATTCCCCAGGAGATATACCGAAGTCCCCTGAACGTCCAAGGGTTCATTCACCCGCAACAGGGTTTCGCTCAGCGAATCGGGCTCGGTCACTCCTATTGCCGCCGCAAAATCTAACGGATTGGTGCGCCCGGTGGTGACATCGAATTGATACGTGGGAGTGAAGCTTCGAAGCGTCAACGAATACGGTTCGAGTGATGATTCGGAGAAGAAACGGCCCGGGTTGAACGTGTCATAACTGGTGAGCTGATTGGTGAAGGTTTGCCCTTCAATAATCACGCGTTGGCCCTGATACTTATATCCCGTACCCAACCCGAGCGCGACAAGAATCCCGACTAAAGCAAAGTGGAACACCAGGTTGGCGGTTTCTCGAAGGTAGCCCCGCTCGCCCGAAACACCATCTTCTTCGCGTGCTAGTCGATATCCCCGTTGTTTAACCACCGTCTCCGCAAGCGCAGTTAGCCCCGCTGGGTCCCCTGGGACTTCTTTTCGCTCGAAATGCTCCAGTCTTTCTAACCGCTGGGGGATTGCGGGGGGAGGTTGTCGCAGCGCCTTCAAGTGGTGCTGGGTTCGCGGAAGGATGCAGCCAATCAAAGAGATAAACAACAACAGGTATATCGAGGAGAACCAGATCGAACTGAAGGTGTCAAAGAGTTGAAAGCGATCCAGAATCTCGAAGAGCTCTGGGTCATCACGCTTCCACGCCAACACACCATTGGGGTCACTGGATCGCTGCGGAACTAACGAGCCGGGGATTGCCGCGATAGCGAGCAGTAACAGCAAGAAAAGCGCGGTGCGCATGCTCGTGAGCTGCCGCCACACAAAACGCCCCCACCCGGCAACACCTAAGGCAGGCATCTGTGGCGCAGGGGCCGGTGTTCCATCATCAAAATCAGAGGGGCGTAGTGGTTCCACCAATCACCGCCTGAATACTCGAGATCCAGATTTGCCACAGCCCCGACACCATCGCCGTGCCAATCGCCATCAAGATGACACCACCGGCAATATTGATCGCCCGAATGTGGCGCTTCAGCCATCCCACCGCTCCGGTGACCCAACTAAAACCCAGAGCAATCAGGACAAAAGGAATACCCAAACCCGCACAGTAGGCGATGGCCAAGGCTGTAGCCCTCGGGATATCCCCGACACTAAAAGCAAGCGTGTTCACCGCAATCAGGGTGGGTCCGATACACGGCGCCCAGCCCAGCCCAAAGACAATGCCTAACAAGGGTGCGCCCACATAACCGTTGGTGACGGTCAACGGGAGTTTGGTTTGTCGCTGCAAAAAGGACACCTGTCCAATAAACACAAACCCCATCAAAATGATGAGCAGTCCCGCCACGCGCAGAATGACGTCAACCCAGGCAATCAACATCGCACCCAGGGATGCAAACGCGACAGAAAAACTCACGAAGACGCTCGAAAACCCCAGGACGAAGAGCACTACGCCCAGCACAATGCGCAGGGTGGGCCTGCGGGTGTCCTCAGAGCCCGGGGAAAAACCGCTGACATATCCGAGATAGCCCGGAACCAGGGGCAATACGCAGGGGGACGCAAAAGCGAGAAATCCCGCAACGAGGGCTATCGGCATAGCCAAGAGCAGCGGGCCAGAAAAAACAATCTCGCCCCACGAACTCATGAACCAAGCTCTTCCTCTAGGACGCCCTCAATAATGTTGGCCAGTAAATCGACATCGGTAATCACCCCAGAAATTCGGGCGCTCACGCGGCCTTGCTTATCCAACACCAAGGTCGTGGGAACCGCATTAGGAGCAACCTGGCCGGCAAACGCGAGACGGACTGACCCCGTCTCCACGTCCATGATGGAGCCATAGGAGACCCCAAACTCCTTGGCGAAAGTAAGAGCCGTAGGGGCTTGGTCAAAGATATTGACCCCGACAAAAGCCACACCGTCCGAGAGAAATTGTTGGTGCAGGCTTTCAAGATCCGCTGCTTCGACTCGACACGGGGGGCACCCGGCATACCAAAAATTCACCACAATGACTGAGCCCGCGTAATCAGAACTGGAGAAAAATTCCCCGGTGTCGAGATCACCTTCGAACTGCACTGAGTCGGTTCTGGATTCGGGAGCCAACACCGTAATCGCACCATCGCCAGAAATATAGTTAGCGCCCGAGCCATCGCGATACTGCTCAGCCAAAGCATCGCTGGTCGATGTGCATGAGACCGTCACCAAGCTCGCTAAGACCATCATGACCGCAAAGGGTCGCTTCACTTATACCGCTCCCAGGTCAATGGCATCTTCCAAAAGGTCTGCCGCGGGTTCACGATAACTTTCTTCTTTCCAGCGATCTGCCACTTTTTTGACCGTGGTGATGCTCGAGAGTGAGCACCGACGCTGATGCGGCAAGTGGGGCAGCGGGATTCCGGCGATACTGCGATGCAAAATCCAGATCACGACCTGGTGGCTCACCAGCACCACTTCGCCCTCATCGACCGAGTTCCAGGCGTCCTCGGCAAGCGCCATTACCCGCTGGGAGATTTCTCGATAGGGCTCACCCCAACTGGGTTTCCAGGGATTGTAAAGTTTTTTCCACACCGAGGGCTCGCGGAACAACCGGCCAAAGCTCATCGCGCTTCCCTCAAAATCATTGAGGCCTTCCAGGAGGCGCTCGTCGATTTCAATCTCAAGCTTGAGCTGCGTAGCCAGAGGTGTGGCCGATTCCACTGCTCGCTGCAGGGGACTGGAAAGAATCTTGGTAATCGGCCGAGTTGCCAGCGCATCAGCAGATCGCTTCGCCATCTCGTGGCCGCGTGGAGATAATCCGAAACCCTCACGGCGGCCATACAGAATGCCCTCTGGGTTGGCTACTTCGCCATGGCGAACAAAGTGGAGGAAGTCTGCGGGCACCTCACCATTCTAGGAGGGCTAATCCTTGGAGACCCCAGTGCCCCAGATAGACTCGACTCTCGTGACCACGAGAACACTGATTAAGAACCTGCCCACCACGCCCGATGGCTCTGCCGTAACTGTGGGGGGGTTTGTCGAGACTGTCCGAGATCAGAAAAAGGTTCAGTTCATCATTCTGCGTGATGAGACCGGCTCCGTTCAATTGGTCAACCCAGCTCTGCGTGAGGATGACCCCGAAGCGGCCTCTTCGCCTGAGCGCCGCGAGCTCACGGACACGATTTCAGCACTCACTGGCGGAACCTTTGTGATCATTGAGGGGACCCTGAAGCTTGATGAGCGCGTGAAATTAGGTGGGCTTGAGGTCAAAATTGGCTCGCTTACCCCGCAGGGAGTTGCGCCACACGAGCTTCCCATTGATGAAGAGTCCAACGTGGATAAGCGGATGGACTGGAGATTTCTTGATCTGCGCAGGCCTGCGGCAAACCTCATTTTCCGGGCCCAAACAGCCTTTGAACACGGGATTCGCTCGTGGTGGGTGGATCACGAATGGATTGAGATTCACACACCGAAATTGATGGCGAGTGCTAGCGAATCACGTGCCGAGCTTTTTGAAGTGGGATATTTCGACACCACCGCGTATCTAGCCCAAAGCCCTCAGTTCTTCAAACAAATGGCACAGCCAGCTGGTTTCGGTGCGGTGTTTGAAATTGCTCCGGCTTTTAGAGCAGACCCTTCTTTCACTATTCGCCATGCCACCGAATTCACCAGCGTGGATGCCGAAATGAGTTTTATCGATTCACACGACGATGTGATGGCGATGCACGAAGCAGTCTTGAGTGCTGGAATTAGCGCCGTTGTCTCCAAATACGGTGAAGCAATCGCCGCCACCCTGGACATTGAACTCTCCGTTCCCACCACACCTTTTCCGCGAGTGAGCTTGGCTGAAGCCCGCGAGATTGTGAAAAGTGGCGGCTATGACATCCCTCGCCAGGATGGCGACCTTGATCCTGAAGCAGAACGTCGATTAGGCGCCCACTTCCTGGAGACCACCGGCAGCCCGTTTGTGTTCGTCACGGATTACGATTCAGGAATTCGCCCGTTTTATCACATGCGTCATGACGATAATCCTGAGCTGACACGGTCCTACGACCTGCTCTATCACGGCATGGAAATCTCGACTGGTGCACAGCGTGAACACCGCATTGAGGTGTTAGAAGCGCAGGCACGAGAAAAAGGCATGGACCTGGACGAGCTCGAAGGATACTTTGACTTCTTCCGTCACGGTGTTGCCCCCCATGGTGGATTTGGCATGGGCCTTGCTCGCGTCATGATGCTGATGCTGGGTCAATCAAGCATTAGAGAAACAACATTTCTCTTTAGAGGCCCTAACCGTCTCACCCCCTAAAGCGGGATATGGATTGTCCACCCTAGGGTGCCCGTGAGTGTGGACACCACCTGGTTCACAACCTGCTCTAGGACCTCGGGATCTCGGTGGTGACAATCCAGGGTGAGTGGGAGGTCTTCTCCAAATTTGGGAACCTCGATGCTCAACATGACGCCATCGTGCAGAGCCAAGGTAACTTCGCCCGGGTCATCACTGACCCAGGACGCACTCAAGGCATCGGAGAGTATCTCCAGAGCTTCCGCTTTGGATAGGTGCACTGACGTGACAAGAGTGGTGGTGGGCACAGTGGGCTAGCCCCGCTTTCTTTCGCTTCGACACCGCTTCGAGCAATATCGAAGCTCCTGCCAATCCTTCTCCCATTTCTTTCGCCATTCGAATTCTCGCTGGCAGCTCTCGCAGGTTTTGGGAGCAAAACCATTCTTTATTCGCGCGACCCGAGCCATGGGCCCAGTGTAAAGCGGTGAGAGCTGAGAATAGTCTCAGCCCGCGTGGGCGTGAATGGCGTCGTGAAAATACTGAGCTAGGCCCTCGCGGCGTGATTCATAAAACTCCCGAAACCGCTCGTCGGAGACATACATCGATGCCAACTGCTTATGCATTTCTTGAGAGCACTCGAAATACCAGCGCGAAATTACCTGTCGACACTTATCGGCAGCGACCATCGCCTCGAGGCTGGTGGGCGGAAGGCCTTGATCCATCGCCTCAATGACGCCTTGCAAGGCCTGTTCCTGATCCACTTGAGCATGGTGGCGATCTTCGGTGGAATAGCCGGCTAATCGCTCTTGGGATTCTTGATAGGCCGACGTCGCACCCCAGCGTTGCCGCACTTCGTCATCGAAGCGGCTGGAATCAGCACTGGGTTCCGCCATCGCTATCACCTCGCTCCTCGTTGCCCCAGGGTAACGAGGAGCACGCGTCTACGCCAGCCCTACCTGGAACTAATGGATTGGAACTTTCGAATCGACAACGGAACAAAGATCACCAGCATCACGGCCAAACCAATGAGAACAGTCAGCACGGGATTCTGAGCGGTCCAGGTGTCTCCTGCGGGAATACCTTCGGGAACGTTGCCAAAAAGCTCTCGAGCGGCCTGCACCAGCGCAGACACAGGATTCCATTCGGCAAAGACCCGCAGGGGTGTGGGCAACGTGTCGGAGGGGACAAAGGCATTGGAAATAAAGGTCAAGGGGAAGAGGATCAAGAACGAGACATTGTTAATAATCTCGGGGCTTCTCACACTCATCCCGATATAGGCCATGACCCAAGAAAAGGCATAGGCAAAGAGGAGCAGGAGAACCACAGCAAAGAGGGCTTCGCCGAAGCTGGAGCGAATGCGCCACCCGACAATAAATCCTGTGATCATCATGACCACCATGGAACTTGCGTTAATCAACATGTCGCCATTGGTGCGACCCACCAACACAGCAGCCGGACTCATCGGGAGTGTGCGAAAGCGATCGATGATGCCGTCTTTAAGGTCTTGAGCCATGGCCGAACCCGAATAGGTTGAGCCAAAGACCACGGTTTGGGCAAAGATTCCCGCCATCAAGAACTCCACATAGGAGGAGCCGGGGATATCGATGACCCCGCCATAGACATAGGTAAAAAGCAGCACAAACATAATGGGTTGAATCAACGTGAACACCAAAATGTCCGGCACCCGCCGAATCTTCAGCACATTACGTTTGGTCGTGACCCAACCATCCGAGAGAAACCGACTCAGTGGTGTTCCTGTGACCTGGACCTGATTACTCACGCGGTCACCTCCTCAGCCTTGTGACCGGTGAGTTGTAAGAACACATCATCGAGGGTGGGTCTGCGCATTCCGGCGTCGTTGAGCTCCACTCCCGAATCTGCGAGGTCTTTCAAGACAGCTTGCAAAGTTTTGGCCGCATTCTCCACCGGGCCAATCAACGTGCGCTCATCAGCCCCGGCAGTGATCTCACCATTGACGTGGCGGGCCAGCACCTTCGTGGCTTGTTCCACCTGGTCGAGATCATGAACGGTGATTTCCACCCGCTGTCCGCCCACCAACAATTTGAGCTCATCGCCGGATCCTTGAGCAATAACCTTGCCCTCATCAATAACCGCAATGTTGTGAGCCAGTTGGTCGGCTTCTTCTAAGTACTGAGTGGTGAGTAAGACGGTGGTTCCCTCTGCCACCAATTTTTTGATGACATCCCACAGCGCTAAGCGGCTTCGAGGGTCTAGCCCTGTTGTCGGTTCATCCAGGAACAACACCGGAGGATTGACTACCAGAGCTCCGGCGAGGTCAATGCGGCGGCGCATACCTCCCGAAAAGCCTTTAACCACGCGATCTGCCGCTTCGACAAGATCGAACATTTCGATAAGTTCCCGGGCTCGTTTTTTCGACTCGGCGGGACTGAGGTGATACAGCCGCCCGACCATCTCGAGGTTTTCAAAACCGGTGAGGTTTTCATCCACCGCGGCATACTGACCACTAACACCAATCATGCGCCGAATACGTTCTGGGTGCTCCAAGACATCAACACCATCAATGTGGGCACGGCCCGAATCAGGCCTAATCAGCGTGGTCAACACCTTCACTGTGGTGGTCTTTCCCGCACCGTTAGGTCCCAGAAGTGCTTGAACGGTTCCCTTGGGAACACTCAGGGATAAATCATCTAAGGCAACAACAGTGTTCTTGCCCGCCTGGTAGGTCTTAACCAGGTTATGTGCCTCGATAAATGCTTCGCCCACGTCTGTGTTCTCCCCACGTCGAAGCCCACCCTAACCGATAGACCTGGCATCGCTGCTGGGCACAAACTAGGTGACAATGCCGGACAATAGAGCCATGACAAAACCGCTCATTGGTCTTACGACCTATCGCACCCCGGGCCAGATGACTATCTACGACGGCGAACTTGCCGTTTTGCCCTCGCAATATGTTTCCGGGGTGGAACGAGCTGGGGGAATTGTCACTCTGGTGCCACCACAGGAGCTTTCGAGTGAGGATGCGCATCGGATTCTTGACTCCCTTGATGCGCTGATAATCACCGGAGGGGCCGATATTAACCCTCGGCGCTATCGCCAAAGCCCGGGCACACACACCCAAGCGTCGGAAGATATGCGCGATGAGTTGGAAGACACGCTACTCACCCACGCCATTGCGCGGTCCCTGCCGATTCTGGGTATTTGTCGCGGGGCACAAATGTTGAATGTGCACCTAGGCGGCACTTTGCACCAACATCTTCCGGACGTGTTGGGCCACGATCGCTACCGCGTGGGGGATGGAGTTTTTCACCCGGAGATCATGACAATCGAACCAGACACCCTTTTGCATTCCCTCATGGGTGAGGACACCGCGGTGGGTCACGTGTATCACCATCAGGGTATTGATCAGGTCGCCGATCGCCTGACGGTGAGCGCCCGTGGATTCGATGGTCTCGTCCAAGGTGTCGAGATTAAGGACTATCCCTTTGGAGTTGCCGTGCAATGGCACCCCGAAGAAAACCTCGAGGACATCAGGATTTTCGAGGGCCTCGTGGCGGCCGCTCGAGCCTAATTTCGCCCGAGCCGGCCATCAGCTACTAAATGGTGCTGGCGTCAATGACAAAGCGGTAGCGCACATCACTGGCCACCACCCGATCCCACGCTTCGTTGAGATAGCTCGCTTCGATGACCTCAACATCAGAGAGGATGTTGTGTTGGCCTGCGAAATCAAGCATCTCCTGAAGTTCTGAGACGGGCCCAATCATGCTCCCGGCAATGCGACGCCTCTGAGCCAGCATCGAAAAAGCCTTGATGGGGTAAGGGTCTGGAGATAGTCCCACCATCACGAGTGTTCCATCAAGACCCAACAGCTCAAGATAAAGGTTGAGATCAATCGGTGCGGAGACCGTATTAATCAACAGATCAAACGTCTTGGCGTGATCAACGAACACCGATTCATCAGAGGTGACGAGGAATTCATCGGCACCCATGGCCAGCGCATCCTCTTTCTTGCCTGCAGTATGTGACAACACGGTGACGTGTGCACCAAGAGCTTTGGCAAACTTCACTCCCATGTGGCCTAGGCCACCGAGGCCGATGATGCCGACCTTGACCCCGGGGCCTGCGCCCCAGTGTTTCAGCGGGGAATACAGAGTGATTCCTGCACACAGCAGCGGCGCAGTTCCCGCAGGGTCTAGGCCATCAGGCACTGAGACCACATATCCCTGGTCGACCACGATGGAGCTTGCGTAGCCACCCTGGGTGACACCGCTGCCATCTCGCTCGGGAGCGTTGTAGGTTCCCGTCATTCCTTCCACGCAATAGTTACTCATCCCCGCAACACAGTTCTCGCAGGTGCGGCAGGAATCGACATAGACACCCACACCCACGCGCTGCCCCACAGCGAACTTGGTCACCGAATCCCCCACGTGGGTCACCAGACCGACGATTTCATGACCGGGAACACAGGGGAAGTGCAGGTCGCCCCACTCGCCCCGCGCCGTGTGAATATCAGAGTGGCACACCCCGGAAAACTCGATTGCTATCTGAACATCGTCACTTCCCACGCTGCGTCGCTCAAAGCTCCAGGGCTTCAAACCTTCTGTGGGGGCCATTACTGCATAAGCGCGCGTTTCCATGGGGTCTCCTTCGATGGGGTCGTGAACCCAGTCTGCCCGAATGCTCCTAGGCTTACCTGGTGAATACCGTTGAACTTGAGATTACAACCATGGCTCACGGTGGGTCGGGAATTGGCCGCATCGATGGCCGAGTCGTTTTTTGTCCGGGCGTTATCCCCGGCGAGGTGGTCGAGGCCGAGCTGGTCGAAACTTCCAAGAAATCACTCTGGCGCGCTGAAGCGATATCGATCCTCACACCCAGCCCCCATCGCGTTCCCCATATCTGGGCAGAAGCAGACATCTCTCGAAAACCAGATCATCGAGCCGGCGGTGCCGACTACGGCCATATTGAGTTGGCCCACCAGCGAGAGCTCAAAACCGAGATTTTGCGTGACTCACTTCAACGCTTTGGAGGCCTCACCAGTTCTCTCGCTCACAACGTCCGTGTTGAATCGGTTCCCGGGGATGATGAACGAAACGGACTGGAGTGGCGCACCCGCGTGACGTTGCACGCGGACGCATCAGGGCGCCTGGGACCCTACGCGGAGCGCTCCCACACCGTGATCCCCGTCACCAGTGTCCCTCTTGCTTCGCGGGGCATTCAGAAATCTGGACTTCTCGAGACCACCTATGAGGGTGCCGATTCGGTCAGGGCCCTCGACACGACAGGCTCCGGGATTCGATTGGTGATTGATAACCAAAGCCCCACCGATATCACCGAGCGAGTGGGCGGCGCCACTTTTCACCTGAGCGACCAATCCTTCTGGCAGGTTCATGATGGTGCACCACAATTACTCAGTGACGCGGTGACCAGAGCGGTCGTGCCAGAGCGGCTCCATGCCGATGCCCCCAATATGGATCTCTACTCCGGAGTGGGCCTGCTGGCGCATGCTTTAGCGTCGATGAGTGAGGACACCCTGTCGATCACCGCAGTCGAATCTGATGATTCTGCCCTCAACTACGTCCAACAAAACCTCGCCGGCATCGCGGATATCGAGGCGGTCTCTGCCCGCGTAGATAGGTGGCTGCGTGAGCAAGTAGCAAAAATGGGCTCGGCTGATAAAGATCGCTACGCCCGTGCCACCGTGATTGTGGATCCACCGCGCAGTGGCGCCAAGGCTGATGTCATCGACTCCTTAGTCACGCTCGGTGTGGGAGAAATTATCTACGTCGCCTGCGACCCAGTAGCACTGGGCAGAGATGCCGGGCTTTTGTCCAAGGCCGGTTACGAGATGGTATTCATTGAATCGTGGGATCTTTTTCCCCATACCCACCACATGGAAACCATTGCCACGTTTGTGAACAACAGTCTCTGATCATGACCCAGCTTTATCTCGCCTCGACCTCGCCCGCACGCAAACAAATACTGCACGACATTGGGCTTTCCGCCACCGTGGTGGTTCCCGACGTCGATGAAGAGCAAGCGACCGAAGACATGGTCGATAACTCTGAGGCGGCGGCTGTCGCGTTGCATTTGGCCAAGCTCAAAGCACACAGTGTGCTCAGCCCGGCCATTGATGGCCTGGTCATCGGAGGCGATTCAGTTTTTGAATTCGAAGGCGCCCACTATGGCAAACCCCATGAACCCGAAGTGGCGATCTCCCGCTGGAGGATGATGCGAGGAAAAACCGGCACTTTGCACTCGGGTCTCTATGTCATCGATCACACCGGAGGCGAGGTGCGCGGGGGCACCGGCGTTGTTGCCAGCGCCGAGATTTCGTTTTCGCCGACCATTACTGATGAGGAAATCGCTGCCTACGTGGCGAGTGGGGAACCTCTGAAAGTGGCGGGTGCGTTCACTCTCGATGGTCTCGCAGCCGCTTTTATTGATCGTGTTGTGGGTGACCCCTACGCCGTGATTGGGATGTCGGCACGGGCCTTGCGCACATTGATTATGGAGCTTGGTCACGAGTACCACTCGCTGTGGACATAACCGCCTCCCGAGCATCTTGCGCCGAAGCGGGTTCTGAGGCGAACTAGCGCCATACTGTGCTGGTGGATATTGACACCTGGCTTCTCTACGTTGCTGCAGCAGCAGGTCTTTCCCTCACCCCAGGACCTAATGGCCTTCTCGCTCTCACCCACGGCGCCCTCTATGGGCCACGAAAAACAGCGTTCACGATCGCCGGCGGGGCACTGGGATTCACCCTGATTATTGCGGGGTCGCTTTTTGGCATTGGCGCCCTCCTTGCTGCTTCCGCCAACCTGCTCACGGTGTTGAAATGGGTTGGCGGTGCGTATTTGGTGTGGCTGGGCATTCAGGTCTGGCGCTCACCCGCAGTGGGGGCACTTCAGGGCCCCCAGGAAAGCGGCACACGCGGTCCCATCCTTTTTCGCCAGGGATTTCTCGCGGCAGTGACTAACCCCAAAGGGATCCTGTTCTTTGTGGCCTTCTTGCCTCAGTTTCTCAGCACCACCAGAGATGTACTACCCCAATTTGCTGTCATGGCAGCGACCTTCGTGGGCATTGAAATCGTGACCGAATCCTTTATTGCCACAGCATCCGCAAAAATTCAGCCCTTTCTTGCCCGCTTTGGCAAGCGCTTCAATCGAATCTTTGGCGGGATCTTTATGGTTATTGGGATTGCTTTGCCGCTGCGAGCCTAAGCCTTATCCCTGTTCTTCGAAGCCGTACCGGCAAAGAACTCCCAGATCAAGCGGTGCGCATTATTGACCGTGATATCAGCATGGTCATATGCCGGTGCCACCTCCATCACATCAAAGCCCACCACGTCAAGCTCGCGCGTGAGGCGTCGAATGATGCGCAGTAGATCAATCGGGGCAAACCCGCCGGGTTCCGGAGTTCCCGTGGCGGGAGCAAAGCCTGGATCCAAAACATCAATATCAATCGAAATGTAGGCCTTCGGGGCTCTCTTCTTAGCCTCGGCAATGACATCATCCAGAACGGGCATCGCGCCTCGTTCCCAGAATTCCTGCATCATGTAGTGCTTGAGATTGTTATCGCGCATCCACTGTTGGTCTTCCTCGCCTGGCCAATACCCTCGCAGGCCTAACTGGAGGAAACGATCCCCCGGAATGGCGCCCGATTCGACCAGCCGGCGCATCATGGCGCCGTGAGAGGCGAAGTTACCTTCGATTTCATTCGCGGTATCAGCATGCGCATCGAAGTGAATCATTGCGACGTTGCCAAACCCGTGAGCTTCGGCGACAGCCGTGGCGCTGGGCCAGGTAACAGAGTGATCTCCGCCAAGAATGACGGGCACAATCCCCCGAGTGGTGACCGCGCTCACTCGGTCGTAGATAGATTTCTTGGCTTGTTCCCACATTCCATGGCTGATGATGGCATCGCCAAAATCCACCACCCGAAGATGGTCAAAGATTTCGATACCCAAGTCGAGGTGATACGTCCCCGGGTCATACGCATTGGCCCGCAGCGCTCGGGGACCAAACCTGGCACCGGGGCGATTGGTGGTTCCCGCGTCCCAGGGAGCACCGATGACCGCGATATCTGGCTTGTAGGCGTCGAGTTGGGAGGCTTCTGAGACAAAGGGTTGCATGCCAAACGTGGCTAACCCTTGGAAAGACGGGGAATCTAGTTGCTCGCGCATACCGGGGGGAACACCATCATCGGAATTCATAGCTTCCACAGTACGACGAGTCGGGCCAGACTAGAAACATGTGCGGACGCTTTGCCCTGGACTTGAGTATGGATGCCCTCATTCTCGAGTTCTTAGCAAGCTCAACTCGGTTCCCCGAATGGGTGCCTCGGTGGAATATTGCCCCTACGTCGACCATTCCGATCGTGGTGACCACGAGTGACGGCGAGCGCATTATTGGCCCGGCTCATTGGTCGCTGATTCCTTCGTGGTCAACGCAGCTCACCCTCACATACCCCACCTTCAATGCTCGATCAGAAACTGCCGCGGAAAAACCGACGTTTCGTGATGCTCTGAAATCCACCCGCTGCCTCATTCCTGTGTCTGGTTATTACGAGTGGTCCGGTGAGGCAGGAGCTAAAACCCCCTATTACCTCTTCCCTGATAACCACCGCGTGGCGGCTCTAGCGGGACTGTATTCCTGGTGGACAAACCCCGCCGATGGCATGGCGAGGGCGACCACCACAATAGTGACCCGCTCCAGTGTCGGATGCGCCGCTGAGGTACACGATCGAATGCCTGTGATTCTCGACGTTGCTGATGTTGACACATGGCTTGATCCTGGTGTGAGCGGGGCTTCGCTGCTCGAGTCGATGAGCGCTAAAGCAGGCGATCTCATTGCCGGGTGGTCGTATCATCGCGTTAATGCTGTGCGGGGAGAAGGGGCCCACCTAGTGGAAGACATCACGTCGTCATGACCAGCGAAGAAGCTTTTAATGTTTTCCCGGCCACTCAACGTGAAGCGCTGATTGACGTCCTCCATCAGATTCGAAAACTGCTGCCTACGTGCACGGAAGACATCTCGTGGGGGATGCCGAGTTTTCGCATTGAGGGAGTGCTGGTGCTCTCGCTGATGGGGTTTAGCCGCCACAACAGCCTTTTTCCCGGTGCTGGAGTTCACGAGCTTCTGGGCAAGGAACTAGAAGCTTTTTCCACCACTAAGGGCACCATCCATTTCGATCGCGACAAAGCCCCTCCGGCTTCATTTATGAAAAAACTCATCGCAGCTCGAATACGTGTCATCAACGCGAGTTACCCCACACGTCGTGGTCAATTCATGGAGTTTTATTCCCACGGGGTTCTCAAAGCCCGAGGGAAATACACCAACAAAGAAATGCAGGGGCCCTGGGAGTTTTATCGACGAACAGGGGTCATCATGCGAAGCGGTTCCTTTAATCGAGGTGCCCAAGTGGGGGCGTGGACAACGTTCACGGCGGAGGGAGAGCCCCACAAGGTCACCCACTTCACCTAGCCTTAGCCCATGACCACACGGCACCTCGAAGCACTTGATCACCTCCGCGGCACCAGTGAGGTGATGGCCAAGCTAATTGACAACTATGAGCTTCGCCACATCACCCCCAAACCACCGGGTGAATACTTTGATGTTCTCGTGGGCACCATCATCAGCCAACAACTCTCAGTCAAAGCGGCAGACACCATCGAGACCCGCTTTCGCGATGCCGTGGGAGGGTTTAGCCCCGAGACCTTGGCCAACTTGAGCGTTGAGGACATGCGCCAGCATGGTCTCTCCCAGTCCAAGGCCACCTATATTAGGGGCCTCGCTCAGGCATTTCTCGATGGCCGACTAGATCCTCTTGAACTCGAGGGGATGAGTGATGCCGAGATCACCCAGTCCTTGACGGCACTCAAAGGTATTGGGCCCTGGACGGTCGAGATGTTTTTGATGTTTGGCATGGGACACCCCGATGTCTGGTCGCCAGGGGACTTGGGGTTAAGAAACGCGCTCAGCGCACTGTTCGGGGAGGATAGCGACCCCCTAGAGCTCACCAACACCTGGCGGCCTTACCGCACCTATGCAGCCCTGTATCTCTGGGAATACTCGGATGGGACACCGGCAGCGTCTCGCACATAAGACCAGAGACCCTCGCCCGCTTGGCCCTCCGAGCATTTCGCAGTAACCTCACAGGATGCGCGCGCGAACCAAATGGGCCATCAGTCTGGGAGCAATTTTCGTCCTCATCTCCGTCGGTGGCCTAGCTCTTGGCGACTACGTGTATCGCGAGGGAACGAGCGTGCCGTGCGAAATCAATGCCGATGACCTACCCAATAGCCCCAGCCAGTTCTTCACTCCCGGTATCGACAATGGCCCTTTCCCCGGGAGCGGGTGGGACAAGTGGGTCGACTACGACCTCTCGGAGTGGTGGATTACCGATATCCCCGTGGATGAAGTCACCATCCCTGGGGCGGGCGGTGTGCAACTAGCGGCCTGGTGGATTAGGCCCACCTACCCTGCCGCTCAAGAAACCGTCATTGTCACCCACGGCTACGGAACCTCGCGTCGCGACTACAACGCATTGCTGCCAAGCTCCATGCTGGCTCGAGCGGGATTCAACGTCTTGCTCGTGGACCAACGAGACACCGGCGAATCCACCTGCGTGGATGGACGCCATTCTGCGGGTCAAGACGAGTCCGATGATTTTGCTGCCGTGGCCGACTGGTTAGTCGCAGAAAAGGGAATCAGCCCTAGCAAGATTGGAATGTTCGGTGTCTCGGGTGGTGCGATCGCCACTGCAATACTTCCGGCGAAGACAGACAATGTTGCTGCCTTCGCACTCGAAGCACCGATTTTTGATTTTGCAGAAACAGCGCGTAAAGAAGTGGAATTCCAAGGCTTCCCTGGCTTCTTATGGCAGTTGGCTGACACTGCGGCCAAAATACGAGGTGTCAATCTCAACAAAACATCGATTCCTGCAGGTATCGAAGCAGCGGGAGATCGACCCATCCTTCTCCTTCACGGCACCGATGACCAACGACTCGCCTATGAAGGTGCCCTCAAATTCAGAGATTATGCCGAATCGGTCGGTGTCGATATTTCCTTAGAGACTTTCAAAGGATCTGACCACACCGAGGGCATGCTCAGTGAAACCACTCGTTACTCCCAAGCCCTCACAGACTTTTTCCACCAGGCCCTTCACCAGAAATAGGAATCATCGATGGCTGTCGAATCCCCCCACACTCTGATCGGTTATGGCCTTCCCGAGAAATCCTTGCCCGATGGCAACGGAGAAACCCACGCCCTTCGTCAGCCAGGCGCGAAAGCGATTCTCGTTGCTTTTGTCTGTAATCACTGCCCCTACGTTCGCCACATCGAACAGGCAGTGGGCGAGATGGTGAAAACGTTTGCCCCGCAAGGGCTCGTCACCCTGGCAGTGGTCAGTAACGACCTTGATGCGTATCCCGATGACGACGTCGAAGGAATGAAGGATCAGATGTCCCGCGCGGGATGGGATTTCCCCTACCTCCTGGATCGAGACCAAACTGTGGCACTTGAAATGGGTGCAGCCTGCACGCCTGACTTTTTTCTCTTTGATTCAGACTTCACGCTGACCTATCGCGGTGCGTTTGACACGTCCTCGCCAAAAAACGGAAACCCCGTCACCGGTGAGCTCCTCTCTGAAGCGATCACGCTGACACTCGAGGGATCCTCCGTGCCGCAACCCCACCGACCAGCCTTAGGGTGCGGAATTAAGTGGCTCCCAGGAAACGAGCCCGAGGCCCACTAACGCAGGCTTAGGATGGCCGAACTACCGTCGGCGCCTCTTAGCCATTTCTTCGGTCAAGGCATGAATTTGCCGGGTAAGTTCGGCAATCTCGGTGGTCAGAGCAAGGTTTTGCTGATCAATTTCCAGGGTGTAGTTGGCCAGCTTTGATGAGATCTGGTCTTCCCGTCTCGCCGCAATAAGCAAAATGGAGCCCTGCAGCGCCGCTACACACGAGAGCATCAGGTTAAGCAAAATGAAGGGAAAAGGGTCAAACCCTTCTGTGCCGTTATAGAGAGTCCAGGCACAAAGAAACAGTAGGGCGAGCACCACAAAAGTCCACGAACCCAGACCGTTGCGAACTTTGTCCGCCAACCAATCTCCCAGCTGCATGCCACCGGGTCGTGAAATGGCGAGATGAAAAGACCATCTTCCTTGTAACTTCATCTTTCTACCTTTCTCATCACTGGCGTGGGAATGCTAAAAGGCTCCAATAATGGCTCCCATCAATGCCAGGGCAACAATGTCGGCACCAGCCTCCAACACCCACGTCCACAAGTTGATGCCGCCAAATAGTTTGTGCGTCAGCGACGCAGAGACAGCGAACCCCACGCCCATCAACGCACCGGTGGCAAGCCCACCAAACCAACCCAGCTCACCCATCGCACTCGAGGCTAAAGAGATAACAACGGCGAGGACCAGGGCTTGGACAACAATGGCAAGAAAGGTAACCCCGGAGACCAGCGCCATATTGGAACCACCGGGCTGATCGTCAGCGCTCTTTCCCAAAGCCTGCCACCACCGCGGGAAGAAAGTCTTGGGACCAAACCAGAGCGATCCCACGAGAACCCCTGCAACTCACCTCACAAGTCACCATCGGTGGGGTTGGGGAATTCACCAGTATTGGTGCGAACATCCCCGTCATCAAATAAGTCCCACTGACACCTGACGGGTTCTTTTCACCCGCCAAAGACTCGTTCAAGTGTTCGGGGGCCAAAAAACTTTTCAAACGCGGGTGTGCACGCAACCCTGGGCTACGGGGTGTCCTGTCTGCCTGTATTGATGTTTTACCCCGCCCCGTATTGATGCCGGTAGGGGGTGGGTAGCGCATTTGAAGTGTCAGCGGTTCCTTCTAACCTTCAAAACTTGAATTCCAATGACTATAACTGACACAACTCAGGAGAATTAGCTGATTTATGGAGCTTACCTCCGGTCCTTGTTGGTTAGCATCTCACTGACAGCAAGGTATGCAGATTCGCAGGCACCGTGCACAGCAATCGTCTTGCCGCTCGGATTCATGGCTTCGCCAGCGAAGTAAATTCTGTTGTTTAGTGGGGCAGAAAGCTCCTTAACCGACCCCTTGCCCATGGAATACGAGCCACCAATGAAAGGCTCTTTGCTCCAGTTTTGGACAATGTGCTTTTTGTAATACTGAGTCGCCTGACCATCGAAGACCTCGTCTAGCTCCCTGAGAATGAGGTCCAGGAGCGCTTTGTCTGTCGTGAGCGATGTGTATTTAGTAGCTGTTGGACCGTGAGCGAATAGCGCCAGAATGTTCTTCGAAGAGTTCTTCCCCACAGTCGCGTCGTAATACGAATCATCGGACTCGCGGGGATTGCGAATTGAGCTGCCTATCTCCAGTACTTCTGGATAAAACTTTTCCGAAAATTCAATGAACACCTTCAGGCCATCGCCAAACTGCTCCTTAGTGATAGCTTTCTTTTTCCAGTCCGGAAGAGCTGGTGCAAACTCAATGTATTCGTCTTGCAGCATCTTGATGGGCACTGTTATCAATACTTTGTCGGCCCTGAACTGCTCGCCAGAAGCTGAAGTTACGACAATCTCTTTGCTGCTGTGCTGTACTTTGATGGCTGGGGACGAGTAGTGAATTTTCTTTTTTATTTCTGGGGTCACCAACTGGTCAATGAAATCAAACCAAGTTGAATCGACGAACTTTCCATCGTTAACAATCGCAAATAATAACTTCATCCATCCATTGCTACGTAATTTGCCATTTTTGTATTGCAGAACCGCCTTAGGGCGATAACTAAAAATCTTAAAATCAGGGCTTTGTCCACTCAGTAAAGCTTGTGTGGTTGGCGCTTTGGCTTTTATGGCTCTGTGGACCCATTCCGCTCCCAAATCTATTGGGAAGTCGGCAAAATCGGCGTTCTTTTTTACCCGGCCGCCATGCACCGAACTGGCTTCTAGTATTTCAAAATCTATGCCCTTTTCAGAAAGAGCATGCCCCGCTGTTATACCTGCCGCACCTGCGCCCACGATGAGGATTTTCATGGTGCAAGTTTACGATGACACCCAACTCAATTGAGTTTTCATAAGAAAGGCAGTACATAGTCGGACCGTTGGCCCAGGAAGACACCGTAAAAGGCATAGCAACGCGTTCCGCAGTCTGGGCAGTTTGGGCAGTTTGGGCAGTTTGGAATTGTTTCAGGTATCCGCGTGTCCATGGTTGGACGTTAGTGGGATCTGGGTGCCCCGAACAGGCCAAATTCATATCTGTGGAAAGGTCCCCGCATTCTGTTGCTTAGGCTTACCAG
>Ga0209652_1000509_pt1 | contig 33338 bp, 29 predicted proteins | sample SaaInl74LU_5_DNA_FD_184641 | JGI IMG/M metagenome (GOLD analysis project Ga0209652, IMG submission 184641) | Marine microbial communities from expanding oxygen minimum zones in the Saanich Inlet - ESP_74LU_5_DNA (SPAdes) (version 2) | ecosystem: Environmental > Aquatic > Marine > Intertidal zone... | reverse complement strand
GCACCTCTCTCTAGCTCAATATCGTATCTCACGCTGTGAATATGGCAATCCACAGCTTCTAGCGACCCATGATAGTTGGCCTTGATAGTATAGAAGCATCTTTTTCACGGCTCAAGCATTATTCGGGCGTATCAGCCATGCTACAACGTCGTAGGTGACTTGATGTAGCATCTGTTACGTGAGACGGCCGCCAGCACCTCATTTGACAGTCTACTAAGCATCTTTGGCGCTGCTCAAGCTCGTTTAGGTCATATCGGCGTCGCTACAACGTCGTAGGTGACCTGATGAACCCATCTGTTACGTGAGACGGCCGACAGCTTCTCTGTTGTCAGTCATATCGTATGGTATCTCACGCTGTGAATATGGCAATCCACAGCTTCTAGCGACCAATGATAGTTGGCCATGATAGTATGGAAGCATCTTTGGCGCGGCTCAAGCTCGTTTTGGTGATATTGGCATCGCTACAACGTCGTAGGTGACCTGATGAACCCATCTGTTACGTGAGACGGCCGAGAGCTTCTCTGTTGTCAGTCATATCGTATGGTATCTCACGCTGTGAATATGGCAATCCACAGCTTCTAGCGACCCATGATAGTTGGCCATGATAGTATGGAAGCATCTTTGGCGCGGCTCAAGCTCGTTTTGGTGATATTGGCATCGCTACAACGTCGTAGGTGACCTGATGAGGCCATCTGAGTTAATTTTACAATCTGTATTGCAATAAGTATCTTCTCAAATTTGAGCCCATTGCCATTGCCCGTAATTCTTTGCCAAATGTCAACAGCTATATTTAAATCGATTTACCAATTCTGGAGGACAAGGAGAAGCCATTGCCATTGAATCTCATATTTGATTCGTGCAGCATAAAAAAATATTCAAGACAGCGAAAGTTCGTACTGATACGGTTAAACGATATGTAAGGTGCTGGTAGTGCTGGCGGCCAACTCAAATTGGGCATCATCTGGTCATATACGATGCTGTAGCAGCCTGAAACGTATTATGAGAGCATGAGTATTGACAAATGTCCTTCCATACTATCATAACCGAATATAATGGGTCACTAGAACCTGTTGATTGCGACATTCACATCGACATCGGCGGGGGACTTCATAAAAGTTCTAATATCTATCCAATTTAGTAGTGATTTTTTTCTCTGTTTGTTCTTGATTTCTCAGGACCAACCATGGTTTTACAAGTTTAAGCAATCTCCACTGTAGCACCCAACGCCTCCAATTTGGCCTTCAACTCCTCAGCCTCCTCCATCTTAATATCCTTCTTGACTGTGGACGGTGCACCCTCCACCAACTCCTTTGCCTCCTTCAATCCCAAAGCAGTAATTGCCCTAACTTCCTTAATCACTTTAATTTTCGCCTTGGCATCAAATCCAGTAAGCTTCAAATCAAATATAGTCTTTTCTTCCGCAGCTGGGGCAGCCTCGTCATCATCACCTTTATTCCCCCCTCCGCCGCCTCCTCCACCCCCTCGTGCCATACGCTCTCGTTCCGCATCGGAGATTTTGAGTCCCATTTTTTCATTGATGAGTTCTGCCAAGAGATGGACTTCGACCATGTCGAGCAAGATAATTTTATTGAATAGTTCTTCTACCTTGGGTGATGTGAAGGGGGCAGTCTCGACAGCTGGAGCAGCGCCGCCATCATTTGAATCGTCTTGATTTCTGGTAGTGCAGTGAAAATTCCTACACGAAGTAGCAGAGACGATGGGTTGTTGTTTTTGTTGCAGTCTAACGGTGTCAAATGCTGTAGACACAATTGGTCGTCGAGCGCAAGAGTTAATTATTTGATAGGAAGATGTGCATGATGTCGATGATGGTTTGTTTATTTGACCGATAACACGTGATCGTCGACATGCATTTATGGCGAGGCGTTCCAATCTGTAGGCCATGATTTTACTCCTGCTGCTGTTGCTCTATTTCGTTTAATTAACACTGATAATAGTCCTGCTGACCTTTCCTCTTTTAGGTGTCTTCAATCTCCTTCCTACTGCTGTGGGTTGTCATGGAGGTTACCTCAAGAGTTTTTTTGAAAGGACGGACAGACGGACAAAGAAAAGAAAGATGCGGGCACTTCTTTTGCCACCGCACAAAGATCGTACATAATCAAAAGCAAGCAAGTGCATTACACGGACATCACGACGAAACAACGAAGAGACATACAAGCCTACTCCATTCGGTGACGCAGAACTCTAATAATAGTATCGTTACCAATCGCTTATGAACATACTACCTACACGATGTCTACTAACAACAACAACACCATCACAATAGGCGTCCTTGCCCTCCAGGGAGCCTTCGAAGAACATCAACAATGCCTCGAGGCCATCTCACCCAACATACGCACCGTCCAAATCCGTACCCCCGATCAACTCGAATCCATCGATGGAATCGTCTTCCCCGGAGGTGAATCAACTTCCATGGGACTCATCGGTGATGTCACCACCGGACTATGGGACGGTCTGCGTAATTTTGTACACAACAGCGGAAAGCCCACTTGGGGTACTTGTGCCGGAATGATTCTATTAGCGGAACGTTGTATTGGAACTAGTGCGGTGATTACCAAAGGACAAAGTTTGATTGGCGGGGTGGATATCTTGGTATGTAGGAATTACTTTGGGAGTCAGATTTCTAGTTTTGAAATGAGTACGCCTGCTCCTCCTGCTCCGTTTGCTACCGTGGATGCCACTGATGATGATGATGGTGATGGCAAGAAAGATAATGATGACTCATCCTTTCCGGGAGTATTCATTCGAGCTCCAGCAATTTTGACAGCTCCTCCGGATGTGCAAGTACTGGGAACAGTTGTAGCTGCACCCTGTCGAGCGGCAGCTGTGGTACTACGTGAGTTGGAACGCAAACTTGAGGCTGGAGAAAATGTGATTCAATTGGGAGTTGTTGATGCCTTGGAGAGAAAGGCTGATGGAGCGATAGGTTACACCAACGTCTGCTTGCAGAAGAATAACAATGGACAGGAAGATGCTTCAACCTTAGAAGAAGAGAAGAAGGATGCGACAAGTGTCATTCAAGAACGAATCAATGTTACTTTGCCAGGGGCGAGTGATGAAACAAACGCTAGAGAGGTAATCTGTGCTGTTAGAAAGGGTATGATTCTCTGTACTGCATTTCATCCAGAGATTGCAGATGACCTACGCTGGCACGAATATTTTGTTGGAATGGTATTAGAAGCAAAGCAAAGCTCGTAAAGCTATCAGTGTCACACATCTTGTGTTTTTGTGTGTCAATTATTGCATAGGTAACTCATTTAAGAGACATTGCAGACTGAGAGAGATAAATAGGTTCTTAGCTTGGACAAAGAGGAATCGAAGATACATACTATAATTGACCAACTAAGAAAGCTTTGGATGTTGCGTTGAGAGAGAGAGAGGGCCGGTTGTTCTACGCGGCTGCGGCTGTTGGCTATGCCTCTAGAGAGGTGGTATGTATGGTAATTAAAAGTAGGTACAATACTATTGTACTCTTATCTTCCGTATTCCTATTCAAAAATTTTACCTAAGTATGCAACGGCCTAAACCGCCAAGAAGAAAGAAGAAGAACCGATCGTTTGATGACCTCTGCATACAAGTGAGGAAAAGACTGCAAAAAGTTTCAAAAGTGATGCAAATGCTGCTTTGTCCACACATACATGTCGATCCTGCTTGGCCGGTCAAACTGATATAGGGAACATGTTCAACTTCAAATCCAGTAGCCCAGCGATCTTTCATAAAAGGCAATTAGCAGATAACGGCGGCATAGTGTCAGGAAGAAGAAGAAGCGCTCTCCTGATCCAGAGGCAATAAACAAAGAAGACTTTCGACGATGCCTCCACAGCTTTTTCGGCGCATCCGGGCTTCGTCCCACAGCGACGAAGATGAAAATGCATTCAATGAGTATAAAGTGATAATGGAAGAGATCAAACAAGAACATCCCGATCTCCCTCCCAGTGCCGTCCAACAAATGGCCGTTGAAAGGTTTTCCACTATCAAGGAAAAACGATTATCTCAGAATTCGAATAGTCTCATGACAGCTATGTCCAATTTTCGCTTCGGCAAAGGTAAAAAAGCCCCAACGGATCCCACCACAAACGACAATGATACAAACGATCCCGAGGATCGCCGACGAAGCTTGAACCCACGTATCAGCGTGCCAAATATCGATACAAAATCTATGATGACGCAGTCATTCATAGGAGGATTTTCAAGCGATGACGAAGACTCGCTTGAAGATAGTCTAAATAATATTGAGGCGTCTTCCGCGCCTGCACCTCCTAGAAGACAACCTAGTAGGCGTGGGCGTAGGGGCAGCCTGAAAAAGCATGCTAGTGTAAATATGTCTTCCACTGAGCTGGTGGATGTGCAAGAGGACAAAGTACTGCATGCCTCGATTCCAGAATCCTTAGCCCACAGCACGGACAGAACTCAAAACAGTAACCAAGACTTAAATTCAGCAAAGAGTAGCCCTGGGCCGCAAAAATCATCAATTTCAGACGATCTCCCGGACGAGATTAAAGTAGCCCTTGGCGAATATGATATCGATGATGGCCAACGAAGCTCAGGATCTGACGACAAGAGTCAAGGCAGGCGACGTAGTGGAGTGAGCGAAAGCTCAATTGCATCGTCATTTGCATCGGTTGATAGTGCTAATTTCGAGGGAGACTTTTCAGCTTGGGGGAGTAAAAGGAGCTTGCTAGGGGAGTAAAAGGAGCATGTGGTGAACGTATATAAATTGATATCGTACTAGCGTCAGTGTTTGATATTGAAAAGGAGGCGTAGTGGGAGGTGATGGACAATCTAGGCTGGCTACATCACATCTAGAGGCTGGCTAAATTTGAGAGTTGTACTGTTACTACCAATCAAGATTAAGAACCTCTATTCTTCAATTTCGCAACAAGCTGGTTATTCACTGTTTGCCATCTTTCAACAAGTGCTTTCGATTCTTGCAGCTCTTTTCGCAATCGTGTTATTTCAATTAGCTTTTCATCCTCGCCATCGACACCAATTGCATTCGATGTTCTCGCCTTTTTGATGTGATTAAGGTTCACTGATGTGTGCTCCCAGTAACTAACATACGACTCGTTTCTGCGTGGTTGGAGGACTACTGTGCAATCATCTGCGCTTGTATCATTCTGACTCACTACACTCGTGCCTCGTACAAAACGTTTCAGTGGATTGAACATGGTGGCAATATCAAATGCATTGACTTTGCGTCCAGTACTAAACCGCGATGGTGCCATCGTTAAGGCGTTGCCGGTCAAACTTGATTTTGGCACTGCGACAATTGTAGTCACAGGTGCGTATGATGTTGCTGTTCCACTCCCTGCGTCTGCGTTAGAAGCCCAGGGTCGCAAGACTTTTACACATGATCTTGAGTGCAAGTCCCAAATTCGTAGTGTGCCATCCTCAGAACCACTTGCCAAAAGAGGTGTCACTTTTCCACTTCCATGAAATGACGCCAAGTCGGTTGGATCTAATAGTGCTAGTGAAACAACTGCTTTCACATGTCCCTTTAACTCGGAAATGTACTTGCTATTGTCTGAAGCCAGCCCTGTAGCCGCTGATGCTAAAGATAGGTGATTGCCTGATAGGATGGACTCAAAATCTCCCCTTGCACGCTTTTTCCCTTTGTTGTTGTGATCTTCTGCCCAATTATGATGCTCGTCAACTGCCACAGACGTTCCTAATCCATTCAAACTCTTCTGAATTGCATGTTCTGTCAAATCAACGGTATAAATATTCCCATCTGAAGCTGCTGCGTAAAGACATCCAGATGACGAGTCAGAGATGACTGAGTGTACACCAGAAGGGAGACACATTCTGGCCAAAGTTCTAGCACCACTGTTCCCACCTAAAGAACTCGAATTACTATCTGAACTTCCCAACTCCATTATTATCAAATTCCGATCAAGTGAAGAAGACACCAGTCTCGTTGACCCACAACCACTTCCGGGGAGTACACAAAGAGATGTCACTGAGAGATGATGTTCCGACCAAGTATGAAAAGGATGTATTGCTGATCCAGATGGACAGTCTTGATCTACCAGATCAAGCAAACACCATGCGTTCACGACGCCATCTTCGCCTGCAGTGAATAGAGTAGCACCATCATCTTTGTCAAACGCCACACACGTAACTGGACGGTAATGTGCCTTAAACACTCGAACCAAGTTGTCTTCCCCCGACGTCCAATCCCAGAGATAGCATGTTCCATTTGTAGAACCGGCAACAATGAATCGACCATCGGGCGACACTGCCATTGACTGATGGGTTCGAGAGAGTGGTTCGGGAACACGAACTTTCCATCGTGGGTTGGTCGCACCTCCAGATGATGGTCCATTACTAACCAAGAATGCATGATCATCCTTTCCACTTTCCATTCCTTTTGCATCACCAGATCCTCCGTGTCCAACAAAGACTGTAGAGTTTGCATCATCCCCACCAAATCCTAATGTATTCGTTAACGTTACAGGTATCATGCATCGTACACCAAAGACACCTCCTCTTGCAGCTGTAGACGATGCTGGCACACGCAATGGATGTGCACCGGTGAGATTGGAGCCATTGAATGGACATATAACTTGAATGGGATCTCTGCTGTGAGAACCACCGCTGCCACTGCCGCTACCACTTGAGCCTGGTGGGCGGTTTGAGATTGCATATAGGAGGTAGGGATGGGATTGTGTGTTTGCAAGCGCCATTGGGAGAGTTCTTTGATGTGAAATGCACCATGGTCGATGGTGGTGATGGTGCGGATTTCATTTTGAGCAGTATGTCACTGTGACAAAAAGCGGTGTGAAGACAGACCATCCATTGCAAGATCACCGCACAAAGAAACGCTAACAACGATCGCTCGAGAGGAGCAAGCACGTCAGTCACACTGCTTCCACTTCCACACGGATGGATTGTTGGAGTTCGGAGAGCATAAGAACTAGCCTCTTTGTCGACGACAACGCAGATTAACCGAGCCAGAATCATCTACTTCAGCCTGCCTATCACTATTATCATGACACGTACTCTGGCAACAACTGTTGCCCTTCTTCTGATGGGTGCAGTTTCTTCTTTCGCTCCGATGACATCAGTACCATCATTGCAACGCATAAAAGGTAGAATACGACCCTTCTGCTCGACAACAAAGATTCAAAACTCAGATGATGATGATGATGAAGACAACAGTGGTATGTTCGATGAAACTGAAAACATGGAAGGGAACTGGATGAAGAAGTCGACTAGTATAGATTTTATGCCTTCAGAAATGCAAAATAGCAAAGATGATTCCACCTACATGGATGTGGGCATTAATGGCAAAACGTTTGGAATTGGCGATCTTAGTCGACGCATGCATGAGGCATTGATGGTAGTGGCGACCAAACAATTTCCAAGTGGAATCCCAGAAGAACTTGGAGATGTATATTTGCTTTACTCGATGGATGCAAGTGCGAAAGAGGCGGTGAAGGTTGCCATGGATAGTAATGGATACGCTTTGAACTTGGGTGATGATGAATCTATGCAAGATGAAGGTGCTTGGGGTCAAATCGAAAGCGTTTCCTTTGTTGATTCTGAAACAGGGGATGTCATCAAGGGAGAAGATGGGTCGACATCCTATGAGTCGTTCACGGATGCCATTGCCAAGGGTGGCTGGGAACCCGGTGATGGATTTAGTTTCGTCGTGCGCGAGATTCCTTCACGTAAGAAGGCGATGGATTTGGAAGCACTATTGAAAGCATTAGATCCAGATGGTACGCTTTGGGATGAAGCGAAGGACAAGGGAATGCTACTACCAGGTGATGATATTGGCTCATTGAAGGAATTGGCTACCGATTGCGAGCAACGAGTAAACTCAGCTCCAACAGAGGCTAAAGACGAGTTTAATGTCTATCGTGGTGGGACAAGCATGGGCTACAATGTCATTCAAAGGAGCTCTCTCTTGAAAGCAAGCAGAAATCCAGATGGAAGCGAGAACCAAAAAACTTTGCTACACGTGATGGATTCACTTGCCAATCATGGATGCATCATCGTAGATTTAACCGATGAAGACAAATCACCCGAGGTTGCTGAAACCATGTCTGGAATGTGGGGAGCAACTGGATCTTTCTTCAAACAAATTGGTGAAGGAGACGCAGCAAGCACGATCCCAGCAATGGGCCCAGCAGAGGGAGTTGGATCTTCTCATGCGATGGTGGGATATGCTAGCTTTAAAGATGGTGACAATCAATTTCTTGAGACCAGAATAAGCAGAACAGATGGCTCTTTGTTGCCGAAGGAAACATCATCGGTAATTGGTGAAGAAGGTGTCAAGAGTATGGTTGATGCTTTCAATATTATGTCTGAAGTAGGAAAGGATATTGTCCGAATCGCCACAGCGGCATCAAGTGACGAAGCGGGTGCTTTCGTGACAGTTGGATCTGTTGTATCCCAGGATGAAGATTCACCCTCAATCGCAGGATTATCTTTTGAAGAAGCAACAGTGTCTGGTGTAATGGATGAGGATACGCAACCTTCTGATGATGATATTGCTCGTGCTAGTATTCTTGCATCAGAAGCTGCGACATTGCTAACTGAAGAAATTATGGATGATGGAAAGCCCCTGTCAGAGTCTGCCAACATTGAGCATGATGAAGGACAAGTGAGTATGAGCCCGCATAGAATCTGCCGGTACTCAAATGAAAAGGGTTCAAAAAGGAAGGCAAAACCAAGCGAGATTTTTGGAGCGCACACTGATACAACTTTTGTCACTATTGTACCGGCTGCTGCTGTTAGTGGCCTGGAGGTTTACGACGAAGACTCGTTACAATGGTACAGACCCGAATTAAATGCTTGCAAGCACGCAAAGAGTGTTGATCCGAAAGGAGAGATGGACGCAAAGTTCCCATGGCATAGTCGTTACTTGATAGTCATGCCAGGTGAGCTCCTCCAGATCACTTCTCGCAATAACATCCCTGCCGCTGTCCATAGAGTAGTTGCTGCACCAGAGACACCTCGACTAAGTGCCCCAGTGTTACTGAGAGCAAGGCCTGGGACTAAGATGGATGTTGAGAGGTACATGGGTAGTTTAGACAAGGCCGATTCTCTGTTGTTAGAGACTAATGGCATGAAGATGGAAGACATTCATTCTTCATTACAATAATGAAACTATATTGCAAAACTTATCATCTATCGTCTTTATTGTTTCCAACGTTAATCTCGCGTGGCAACTGTTTCCTCTCGGGAGTTACATCTGAATTGGAAGGTGCAGACGAATTTGACAGAAAAGACTGGCGTGAATCCCAGTTGCATATTAAATCTTCTCCATCAGCACCGATCAGTTCTGATTCATTCAACGACCCCCTACCCCAGCCACATATCAATGAACCGTCAGCTGCCACATGTGAGGAGCTTCCATCTCCCAGAGATGTAATTGATTTCGAAACACTTTCTCCACATGTTTTGTTTTCTTCGACGGAGAAAAGTGATGTTCGTCTAACCCGTCCACCCTTGGCCAAGAACTCCTCAACAAAATCCATTATTTCTTCTTCTTCCTTCTCACTCTTGTCCATGTTCTCACCGCTCTCTTTGGCGTTGTCGCTGTTTGGTTGTGGTATGTGCTGCGGTTTCTCATCGTCATCAGTTTTTGAATCTACGCTCTTTGATTCTAAACTCTTTTCTATTGTCGAGTCTTCTTTGGATAAATCTGATGAATGCCTTTGCAAAGTAGATATGGATGAATTGGTTGAAGAGCGGCGCCTACTTGCTGACTGTCGTCTCATCATCGTTCCTCTGAGTGAGCTTAACCTCCTACTCAAGGAGCTGCGTCGGCTGTTTTTGCTTGTATTATTAGATGTGTCATCATCTGAGTCAGATAATTCTATATCCCTCATTGCATACGCTGTTGCATGTACAGCATCTTCTTCGTTGTAAGTGCTAGTTCGTCTACCAGCCATGACGACATTGTTTTCTTGAGACTCAACCACTGTTCTGTTGGATGTTTTCGCGGTATTTGTACTAGAACTTAAAAATCCAATGAATGATCGACTTAATGACTGACTGGGCGAGTTGCTCTCCTTCTTTTGACTGGCTCTAGTTCTCCTTCTGAACGCAATTCTTTGAGGAGCAAAATCCTCCTTTGCATCTTTTTGAGTATTGTCTTGTTTTGCCGCTCTCCGTTGTAGAGCTACACGCTTCATCGCCTCTTGCTGTAATGCCAAATGTCCTATGTAAGGATTTTCCTTCTTTATCTCGGCAACGCACTCATTGTAGTTAGCGACTTCGTCACCTTCGTCGGCGTTGCCCCTGTTGCCCAGTAGCCTATTCATGATATTATATGTGTGTCTGTAAATTTTGAAATTCTTAAATGATATTAGATTGAACTTATCGCTGCCTCAATAGACTGTTATTGATGCATATCTTGTGATATATTAGAAATGTGATCTACGTGCGCAAATTTAGAAGGTTTGATCCATATTGATGAACGCATTACAAGCGAAGGGCAATCAAGCTGATGAATTGAGAATTGAGATCGTAAGTAAGACTGTTCGAAGTTGGAAGGAATGAAGCGTTAGTTGCCTTGAACAGTCAGATCCTCGGTTCTTCGTTTGTCTGATACGGTATTAAATTGTCGTCATCAAGAGAAATCACATGCAAGAGAGAAAGAAACGCCTCAACTCGAGAAGGGAATCTGTCACCAACAATCAAATCAAAATCAAATCAAACGAACCCAAATAAATGCGCTCAACTCACCGAACCAGAAGATCAGAAGAGAATCGAATCTTCAATGCATTGTATGAAATAACACCACTAAAGCAGCACCATAGTCTTCTACATTGAAACTGTATATAAATGGACATCCGCATGTCAACCAGTATGAACCGCCCAATGCGGCAGGTTCGTCACAAGCAGGATGAAGAGAAGCCGCAGCAGAATCTTACGGATAAACCTACCAAGCAACAGCAGCGGCAACCATCGTCATTGCGTCAAAATGCTACTACTCTTCGTAGGTCCTCCTCGGCACCTCCACGAATGGGCCGCAGACGTCGTTTACTAGTAGAAGATCACTATCGCGTCGATGCAGAAACGAAATCATTGCTACCGGGCCTTCCCATCGATGACGATGAGAATGATGCTCGTGACCTGCACGACTTTTTCAATTTGATAGCATTAGTTCCGGTGGTCGTACTCAATATCATCAATTGGGACTGGGATGTCCTCATTGACGGTAACAAAACATTAAAGCAGGCATGGACTGGGCAATATTTTCCTCTATTTTTTGCCACAACTGTTGGCTACTTTGTGGCTGACCTCATTTGGGTGATTCAAATCCCGACTTGTGTCAAATCGCCAGCTGTTATTGTGCAGCATCATGTGGCAACCTTGATTTATTTGCTCGTCCCCTACATGCATCCACAAGACACGGGGTGGTTGATGGGTGCTTGTCTCATCGTCGAGATCAATACATGGCTTCTCATCGCAAGGAGAGTCTTTAACAAACAAGGCTTTGGCCCATGGGTGATTGATTTGTCACTCTTTTCAATTCGGGTAAAGCTCATTTCCATCTTCTTTTATGTGACATGGATTAGTATCCGTTGTTTTTTGTACCCAGTAATCTGGAGATTACTCTGGTCATTATGGTATGATGATTACAAAGAAGGGGTGATTTTTAATACAAAGTATGCCTTTGCCTTGGGGTTGCATTCCATCTTTTGCTGCTTGAATTTCAAGTGGACATTTGATCTGTTCATGAGTAAGTTGAGGGCTTGGAAGATTGGTGGGCATGCTAAAGTTGAGAAAGGACTGTAAAAGCAAATACATAGGGCTGGGGAGAGATTGATGTTTGCAGATTTTTATGTCGTGGTGAAATATATGTGTAGATGAAACAAACGCAAGTCAGAATAGATGATGATATGTGGTAGAGATGAGCTAGTGATGATTGCTGGATAGTTGAGAGTGTATATGTAGATTAAATAAAGTAACGTTTAATCCTATCTTTTACATTTTAATACTTATACAAGTGTCCACGGTAACGAGTAAATTATGAATTGGCAGTGAAGACTATTGTGTCTAGCCACACTTGACCTAGATGACTTGGGTCTTTGGAAAGTGATGATATGAGAGCATCATCCAAATTATTCGGGTTCTTGACAAGTCTGAAGGTCACTTGTCGCTTTCCTGGTTGGATGTTAAGCTCTTGAGATTGCCATTCATCCTGGATTTCGGCGCTTTCATAGACCTTGATGCCGTCGATGATTACTTGGAATAAGTCGAACGTTGATTGCAGAGAGGGCAATAACTCCCATTTTAAGTTGCCTCCCTTTTCGGTAATCAAGTCGATACTAAGATCTGATATACCAGAATTGGCTTCAATATCATCTGAAGCTATCGTGGCTGAATATTCACCCTGAAACTTTTCTTCGTCAGTAATTACCCAGTTGGCATCTCCTGATAAAATCCATGGGTTGGCACTGAAGTCACCAGAATCCCAGTTCTCTGTAAATGATGGTGTAGATCCGAGTAGTTTCACATTATCTAACCATGCCTCGCCAAGTCTCCAATCAGGACTAGGCCAAGAATCTATAACTTCTTGGGGCGCCCCGGCAGGGTTCCTTGAGTATCTCCATGTAACAGTGTGGTCACCACTGGACAAGATTGAGCCAGCTTGAGACCATTCTCCTCCTTCCCCTTCCGTTGTCAGAGGAGTAAGGAATTGCCCATCTACCCACAGCTGGAGGGATTCAAAAGGCTGAGAGATGGGTGCAAAAAAGTAGAACTGAATGAAGCCTGGGGCTTCCAATGAAAGGGGTAGATTGAGCTCGGAGTACAGTTGGCTTTCAGGAATATCTGTAGTCTTCACATGTGCAGAATATGAACCTTCGTATGGCCTTGTCTGGTCGACAACCCAAGCATCTTGGCCAGCAATACTCCAATCTTCTCCAGAGAAATCACCGCTTTCAAATCCGTCGAAGAAACCTGGAGCAGAAGCTTTGGATGGAGATTTTGTGGGTGCGTAAGACGGCTTTACAGATGGGGCAGGAGTCTAGCAAGATTTACAGTGCAAAGGTTGTGAGTACGTTATAACAGTCAAAAGGAGTACGTGTGCCAGTGATAAAATAACAGCGTGATCTTACTGGTGCAACAGTCTGTGGATTTGCGGTAGGTTGGACCGAAGTCTTTTCACTTGTCGGCGTCATCGTAACACCATCTGGCAGGAAGTATACATTGTCCATATAAACTGCACCGATGTGATCATAGTCGCCAAAAGGAGGAAATTCTGGGAGTTCGATGGGGTTATATTTGTACGTAAATTCAATTTCATGTCTGCCAGGAGCCATACCGATAATGACACGTTTGAAATCAGTCTCGCCTTCATTCTCGGCTTGAAGTCGGCCTCGGTAAACTCCATCAACAAAGTACTGCAAATCATCAAATGGCATTCGGGTCCCTGCCAAGATATTGAGAACAAGAGTTCCTGCCGGGAAGTCATCACGTGTTGTGAAAGTTACATTGGAGTCCCGCGGAGTGAGTTCCTCGCTTTCGAGATCAGCACTCCTAATAGAGAATTTCCCACTTTGAACTCTTTCTGTATCGATGATCCATGGTGCTGACTTTGAGGTAGTCCAGTAGCTATCATTTGGAAACTTTCCAGTTTCGAATCCAGTGTAATAGATTGCACCAGGAGGTGTAGAAGTAGGGGCAATGCTTACTGGAGGAGATACACTGCTTGGAGCGGGCGTTTCATTTGGAGAGGTAGGTCTTAACGTAGGCGTGTCAGTAGGTTGACCTATAAACTTTGTCGGTGCAATTGTTGTTGGCACATCCACTGGACTCGATGTAATGGGCGCAATCGTGGGATTTGGTGTCGGGGTCGAGGGAGCAGCTGTTTCATCTGTAGGAGAAGCAGTAGCCCCTTTTCTAGTCGGAGCAGTGGTAACAGGCTTCAGAGTTGGTGCTGGAGTAGGATCCCACTTCACAGGTGGCATGGTAGGTGGCATGAAAGTGGGCTTGGGCGTTGTAGGCTTGGGCGTTGTTGTATCTTCAACGAATTTCACGTCCAATGATGAGCCCTCAACACTTGTAATCGTCACTTGACATGGAGAAGTTATAACTCCAGTCCCACTAGCATTGCTGCAGAAATTCTTCGTCATATCACCCGATTTGGCACTCTCATCTAGGGTCTGGAATGTTTGATCAAAAACCAAGGAGCCCAAAATCATTGCTTCAGCTTTATCACAACCCGAGCAAGGCTTTGTTACCTTGAGGGTAAATCTCACTTGTGATTGACCTTGAAGACGACGATTGGAAGCCACCGACCTAATTCCTCCGACACGAACCGGAGTACCACCGATTTCGTAAACAATGCACTTATAAATATCCTCAAGACTACTCAGAATTGTATCCTCAAATATCCGAGCGAGCTCTTTCATCTGATCGCTACCAGAGGGAGGGATTGGCTCCAAATTAGTCGCAGCCAGTACGCCGCCCATAGTTATTTCCACAAACCTGTCTCTTGGTGAAGGTGTTGGGTTTGGGTTTGGTGTTGGTGGAGTGACAGAGGAAGGTTTTCTGGTAGGTTTGCGTGTTGGTGTACTTTCAGGGCGACGCGTTGGTCTCCGTGTTGGTCTCGTTGTAGGTTTACCAGGACGAACGCCCATCCAAGGATAGACATTTTTCTTCTCAATCTTAGTCTTGACTGATTTCGTTTTGCCTGATTTCTTGCTCTTGCCATCCTTCTTGGTTGCTTTGCTCTTTTGTTTAGCAACACCGCCATGCCAATAGGGATTGTGTTTAGCAACACCGCCATGCCAATAGGTATTGTGTTTAGCAACACCACCTTGCCAATAGGTATGTGTGGAGGTCTTCACGTCCGACTTCAATCGTCGTCTGCTACTATTAATTCTGTTGTCTGATTCACCCAAGAAGGCCTGGAAGAATTCCTGGGCAGGATCAATATCGTTCTCGCCTTTAGTACTGTGCACTCTACCTAATCTCCTATCCTTGCTCTCCTGAGCATCTATTCCTTTCGTGGCTAGCAGCAGACATGCTACTAGCAGAGGCACCAGCTTGAAAAGTGAAGAGAGCTTCTTCATCATGAGGTGTGTGATATGCTTATTTTCCGGAACTAACCAAGTATTGTCATCGATATGCTATCGTTCAAGCCGACTACGTGCTCAATAATGGGCAGTGATGATGTTGGCATGGGCTTTTGTGAAGAGAAGAGACGAACGGAAGTAATTTGGTATCTTGAACGGAGATGGTACGACAAATTTGAGAGATAGCCATCTTTTTTATCCGAAAACTTAGCGAGCGAGCTGGAACTCCTCAAAAAGGGCTAGTAAAGCATGTACACAATGAAGTCGTAGGGTATAGGATGTAAACATGCACAGAGGATGTACCTGCAGAAGAGAGTACATCAGAATCAGCTGCATAGGACCTTGACCAGCAACAACGCACCGCCTTGCCAGTTTCGTTTTGTGTAACAATGTCATCACGGTTGCTTACAACTTGTGCATTTACTTTAAAGCCCCTGCAATTCTATAGGAACCATTGATTAGACTTATCAACTGGGAAGACACCCTACACTTCATAATGCCTTCTCTTCAAAACTTAAACTTCACTCTAGGATTCTTGTCGACATTTTCATAGAGAGAGTACAACATATCCGCACTCTTCACAGGAGCATGCACAGTAACAGATGTCCATTTCCCATTCTTCCTCAAGGAGTGCTTCACCATACTCAATTCCACACCACAACTCTTTGCGACAATATCGACAATTTCCGGAGCAAATGACTCCTTTTCATCATCTTGTCCGACAATTTTCATTTTGAACACTGAGGGATATTCCACAAGAGCTTCAAATACACGTTTCTTCTCGCCGGTGGTTTCATCTGCGTATAGAGTGTATCCATTCTCATCGTATTCAGGATTTTGTACGTCGTTTAGTGGCTTGCCAATACCCACGAACGATTTCTTCTCGTCGGTTGTTTTAATTACGGTTGGTGCAGCATGATCAGTTGTGGATGTGGTTTTGAAAAATCCCTTTCCACCCTCTCTGCTGAGTGTTGTTTTCTTGATAATTTCCTGAAACATTTCCATATCAGTCCCTGAAATTGATGCAGCAGAGAGTGATGATGATGTTGAGTCCTCTATCAACATATCATCATTAGGTTTGCTATCCGTGGGCTCTGATGATGGCGGTGGAACAGGATTGAAAAATGAGCCAGATACTGGCATTTCTCCCTCCTCTTCATTATCGTTAGTCGACATGGCTACTGTGAAAGATCGCGATGGGTTGTTGTTTAGGATTATCTGTTTTGAGGAAATGGTGAACGCCCCTGCCGATGATGCTAGAAGGAGACAACTGATGAAGAAGTAGGAAGCTGAGATCCTGAGCGTGTGCTGCTGAATTCTTGAAGTCATAGTAGTAGTATAGCTGTAGCGATTTATTCTTCTATCCCGATATTGTGATCCTTGCCAAGCCTTGCACTGCACGCTGCCCTAACAATGAACCGAACAACAACTTTTTTGGCAGATGTTGTTTGCGGTGAACTTCGTTCTGCTCAAGAGAGGGCAGGCTGGATGAGGGCGACGGACAGATTTTTGAAGAAGTTATGGATTTTAGCTCAAGTGCAAGAGCAAAGTAGATAGTGCCACCATAGCACACAGCATCCCTATGATGTTTACGGATGACGACCCTGATGATCTAGCTGCTGCATTTTTTGCACAACAAGCAGCCAAAGAAACCCAGAAGACGGCACTGCCAACGAAGGATTGGATCCATGCCATTCATGATACCACAAACAATGTTACTGGAGAAGTGGACGCTGAAAAGTGGCTAGCGACGACTTTGCCCGATGCTCAAGTAGAGAGCGACGATACCAAGGGAATAGTGGGTATTATTCTAAACACTGACAGCTGCAGCTTGGAGAAAAAGAATGATGGTGGTAAAGATGATGAATATGACAACGAAATAAGAGACAAAATAAAGCAGCTCCTGTTGCAAAATATTGAAAACAATCTTCATATGCAAAAGTTGGATGATGCAACAGATGAAAAATAGTTGTCCATGCATAATTGATATATGTTTCAGATGGAACAGTTAATAATAAGCAGTGGCATGTATTTCAGATACAACAGCGTACACACGCATGTCTTAGAGTAAGATGAAGAACTCATTGTAACTAATCTAACAATTAAGCTTTCACTAGGCAATTCTCAAGCAGCTCAATCAAAGAAGACTTGTTCTTCGCAGTTCCTTTCACTCCGAGACTAGTTTTCAACTCTCTCAATTCAGGGACAGTCATATCACTTAGCTGAAACTTCCCTGCACTAATGTCGTTTTCACTCAGCTGTCTCAATGTCAGCTTCATTACTAACTCAGGCTTTGTCCCATGGGCAGACTGGCCTCTATCTTTTAACATATTTTTCAAGGTTGAAACAGGCAGATCAGCTATTTCGTTGACGATGTTTGCCTGTTCCATGTTTGTGTGTAAATTGAGGATTTAACAGTTAGCTTTTATTCATGCATCACATCTAATGACAGCTCCCTAATTTCAATTTCCATTTACCTCCTTTTCGTCTGACGACTCGTTGGACAAGAATGAAAGAGCATTTGTAAGTATTGTCATTCCGTGTGTAGGGCTCGTTAAGATTGACTCAGGGTGGAATTGGACAGCTGCAAATGGGAGTGTCTTGTGCTGAATACCCATGACAATCCCGTCTGATGTCAGTGCAGTCACATCAAGGCAGGAAGGAATCTTATCATTTAAGCCATGGAGAGAGTGATATCTAGCCACCTGGAACGAGTCTGGAAGCCCATTAAATATGCTAAAAAGTGCAGGGAATCATGTCGCGATGTTGTAAGATAAAGTGAACAACAATAACGTTGGAAAAGAATGACAAGAACTATTCACTCACCTATGACTGTCTTTCCCTTGTTCTGTAAGAGTGACAGGAGTTTGTTTGCCGTGCATGGGATAACCAAGGACACCAAGCTCGCCTCCAAAATGTTCAACCATACCCTGAAGACCGAGACACACACCAAAGCCTGCAATTTGATTCTTTTCCAAAAGCGAGATTGTGTCCGACAACTTGAAGTCGGTCGGATTTCCGGGCCCAGGAGACAAGACCACCATGTCAGGTTTATTTCCCTCGTCAACCAACTTTTGGATAGATTCGAGTGCCGATGGTCCACTGCGCAAGGTCTTAACGCTCGCACCTGTTTGTCGCAAATAATTTCCAAGCGTATGAACAAAAGAGTCCTCGTGATCGACAAGGATGATACTCTTTCCTTCTCCAGCCTTTTTGACGACATCTAATTGCTCGGTCTCCGCATCTCCGCTGTCGGCAACTTTGTTCGCTCCTGCAATAGCATCAAGCATCGCCGAAGCTTTCAGCTCGGTCTCCATTTCTTCCGCCTCGGGGTCCGAATCAAACAGGAGGGTAGCACCAGCTCTCACTTCTGCAAAGCCATTTTTCACGCGCACAGTACGAAGTGTAAGTCCGGTATTCATGCTTCCATCAAAACCAACCAAACCTACAGCACCACCGTACCAGCACCTGGGCGAGCGCTCCATATCTTCGACGAATTGAATGGCCCAAGTTTTTGGTGCACCAGTGACTGTCACAGCCCAAGTATGACAAAGGAAAGCATCAAGTGCATCAAACTCTGGACGCAAATATCCCTCTACATGATCCACTGTGTGAATTAAGCGACTGTACATTTCAATTTGTCTTCTACCAATCACTTTCACTGAACCAGGCTCGCAAATACGCGATTTGTCATTACGATCGACGTCTGTGCACATGGTGAGCTCACTCTCTTCCTTCTCATTCATAATCAAGCTCTTGATTCGGGCAGCATCTTCCAACGCATCTGCACCACGTGCCACTGTTCCAGAAATGGGGCAAGTTTCGACACGGATGGCGCCTGGTCTGTATTCGTTATTCTGAACCTTTTCACACCTAACGAACATTTCAGGACTTGCACCAACGAGATACTCATCCTCTCCCAAGTTGAAGAAAAATCCGTATGGACTAGGATTTAGCGCTCGTAATTGTCTAAACAGCTTCGATGGAGTAGCTTCTTTGTCAAGTTTTTTGCGGAATGTTTGAGATAACACGGCTTCAAATAGATTTCCAACCTTAAATTCTTCTTTCGCTCGGTCTACTGATTTTGTAAAGTCGCCCCGTGGGGTATCACGGTCCAAGAATTCTCCGTTATTGCTAGGATGCTCATCGAACGGCAAAAATGGTGCTGCTGCCCCTTCGTGTGGCAAACCCTTTGTAGATTTTCCACCATACGCAAAGTCAAATGAAACCGTCCAAGCAGAGTTCCGTCCATGATCTACAATCACAAGCTCATCTGCCAGATATAGTTGGATATCGCGCTGGTTTGGGTCCCTTTCTTGTGCCAAGTCGATTGGTTCAAATTGAAATGTAAGATCGTATCCAAATGCTCCGTATAAGCCAAGTTGAATGTCGCCAGTTTCTTCACTGTCGTATCCAAATAAGTCCACCAAGGAACGCACAACAGAAAACAGAGAGGGCTGAAATATGACAAACCAAAAGATGATGAGAGGCGTGTTTGCGGTGCTATGTTTCAAATTGTAAAGTCAACCACCTAGCTCACCTGCCTAGAACGCTCTTCTTCGCTGAATGTGCCTACATCTGCAAGAGGTGATACTTGAACGTCAATCACATCACCTTCACGAGAAATGTTAGACAAAGTGCCACTTTCAAGTAATTTATTCATGGCATCCATCACTGGTTCTAGTAGAACTTGTCCCCTTACGTTAAGTGCAGAGATTTTGCAGTTACTTCCTGTCCCTGAGATTTCAAGAGGGGGGTCGACAAATCCAAGTGACCAACGAGCATATCTGATGGATGGAAAATGTGAGATGATTGGAGAACAGTGAAAGTTGCAGTTCCAGTATAAAACGAAGTTCCCCTCTCTTACCTTCCAGGAAATTCATAACTAGATGACAACAAGGCACCACGACGATTGTCAAGCAAGTCAACCAAACGTTCAATAGCACCATCGCTCCCCCAAGTTAGCCCGCTCTCCGCCCCACCATCTTCGAAAAATGGAGATACATAGTCGTCACAATCATCATCGACAACATTGCATTCATCAACACCATTATGCACATATCTCAACGGGCGAACAGTAGCATCGACAGTGACACCTCCATATGTATTGAATGTCCCGCCAGTTGGGAGACGAGCAGGAGGAGCACCCAAACTGCGAGTGTTGCCTTTCACACCCATCATTTCCGAAGCAGACTTTACGCCTACGCCTCCTTCTTTGGCGACGAAGACAGAGTTGTAATCAGGGGGAGATGAATAGAGCGAAGTCGAAGATGCTTTGCGAGGCGCCGCCACTTGGTGCCGGATTGGTGAGAGTTGGAATGAAAAAGCGGGTGCATTGTATGTGGCCAAGCCAAGTGCCACACACAAGGCTGAAAATAAGTATTTCGCCATATTGCAACTGAATTATTTCCCTAACGAACAGCTGCTGATATGTTTGCTTCTGCGTAGAATAGGTATGGCCCAACCAAGAGCCTTTTTATCGACAATGAAGAGATCAGTGCCACCTTCCAACTGTGAAGTGGGTGCGTTGCGACGACTTCAAAAAATGAGGGGGAGAGCGAGAGGCGCGCGGCTTCCAGCGTGCAGCAAGGGGGCTCATGAAGGGGGTGGCTGGGGGCGTGCCCGGTACTACCGTGTAACACTTGTAACAAAGTTGTGTTAGTTTTTTGATGCAAGGCAATCAAGCCAAGCCTTCTTCATCTCCCTGTTGTAGAGAGAGAGAGTACAATACCTAACAGAAACAGAGATTTGATTTAACATTTAACCATCCTTCCATTGTATAGAAACACATCCTGAACTAAGGACAGGAATCAACAATAAATGCTGAGACTCGCAGAGATGCAACTATCAAACAATACATCAATGCAAAATGTTTGCAAACAGGACTGTTCCATTTATTCTCCTTGATAAATCATACTCTCTTCTTCTTATAACAGAACCTCAATAGAGCAAAAAGGTTGTGTCAATGGAGAAAAAAAACGCATCATAAGACCCACACTCTGACCACTGAGTTACAAGTGCACAATGTGCACCAGACGGGGGTCGAACCCGCGACCATGGGCTGTCGTATGCGGAGATCACGCTCGGGTGCGAGAAATCTCGTCCTTCAAAAGCGATTTTTTGCCTATATAAAGCTACTGATACTCAACTCTCTGCTTCTTTTCTATTGCTGACCTCCACTGCAATATTGTCCAAGTCCAAGCTATTGTATCTTGGACAGCAGCAGCATATAGTACTATGTAGGTGGTAGCGGCTGCACGGTTCCTCCCACTCTGAAGAGCCAGATCAAGACAAAGAACAAGTTCGTCGCAGAGGGCAGAGGATGTCCGAGAGATAAGGTGGATTGCAGGGTCTCGTGTTAGAACTCCATAAATAGGACTCGTGCTGGTACTGGATTCCTCTTCAAACTTGAGATACTGTGTTTTGATTAACAATTATCTTTGTATTGATGACTTTGTGTTATCAATTAGAAGTACTACTTCTTGTCAAAACAACGTGAGTCTACTTCTTGTGACAGTTGTAAATGAAAAGAGTAGAAGTATTGTGCAACAACTTCTACAAAAAAATGTGCAGAGTATATCATATATGCTGTATCTCTATTCTATTATAAAAGTCTAAGTTGTAAAGGTTCTTCATACGATGTCATGCACTCTATTTGCTCTGTGCATTTATCATAATAGTGCAGCCTGTAGCGAAGCTGATTCACTATTGTATTCATCAACAGAAGATGGGTCGAAGAACAAGTTCTTTGACGTTAGCTTCGGTGCTGTAGCTATGCCTAATTTGCTATCTATTTGCCAGTGTTTCTCTACCCATTCGTCCAGTACACTAGCTGCAACTAACGATGGGTCATACGATAGTTCTTGTCTTGAGACGCTCTTGGAACTAAAACTCATGCCTGGAGTATATGCTGGTGCTTGCGCAAACTCCACAGATCTACCCCAGCTGTCAGTTGGGAAAGAAGCAAAGGAGCCATTCGCGCTGCTACCCCATAAGGTGAATGGTCTCTTTCTTGAGATGATACTGTTGGATCGGTTGATGACAGCATCGAGTACATGTAGTACCTTCCCACAGTCCTCACCCATCCTTCCGTTATGGACGGGCCAGTTCACGACAGATGCACAAACATGATGATGCTTGATAATCGCCTCTAGCTCTGACAGTGCACTCTTGGAAATACCAGCTTTCTTCATATCTGCTGTGTCGTGCAGAGGTATTGATTTCAAAGGAACCGATTCACAAATGTGCTCTGGGTGTTCTACAATTGCTAGCCCTATCCGATCCCTTGTTACATCGATGCCCATTACGGCACCGAAGGCCTTCCTCCAATCCAAAGTGTTGGCCACCTTGGATGGGGCGACTAGAGCGCTGCTCAGCTTGGTTGCCAGCATGATTCTCGTGGTAGTCTGTAGTCAAGACTTGTGGTCTTTTGCGTTGAGAAGTAGATCAAAGTTTATACTTATTCAAAAAGTGAGACCTCCGGCTCATTCCAATGTTGACTTGCTCTCGTGCTAATAGTGCTCCTCATACTTTATCCTCGCAACGATATATGGTGTTGGTTTTATGTTATGATCCGCTCGGGCACTCTCAGAGGCTGGTTGTTCTTGTTCTTGTGCGCGTTGGAAACGGAAAAAATGGTGAACGTACGAATCTTTGAGAAGGCGGACGGCAACTCCGACTTTCTTTGTTCCGTTCGGGCAGAGGCGGGAATCTTTAGAAGCTGGAAGCGGACGGAACCGGACGCCTTTCGGACCAATCCAAAAAGATACGATGACCAAAAAACCAAAAACAAGCGGCCCTCGTCCTCGCCTAATGCCATCCATCGTAGTAGCAAGTAGCAGCATTAACAAAGCCTTCGCAGACCAACATATAGAGTAGCAACAATCACAACAATGGGCGCCTGCTGCTCCTGCTTCGACGCAATAAGCGGTGGAAAACACTCATCACAAAATGGGTCCTCCTCCACCGAAATGACATCACGCAACAACACGTCCAAAGGCAGCATCCCCCCTCCCGCACATGGATTATCACGTGCCATGTCCGCACCCACTATTCGACTTCAGGGGTTCACCGTATCTGGATCAGGACTTGCACTTGCGAAAATACCGATTGAGCAAGATGCTGCGTATTGGGAATGGCATGTTGATTTGCCAGGGCTGCCTCGTCATCCGGATGATAATGGAGATGAAAATGATGATGAAGATAGGATGCAGAGTATAAATATGGATGAAGATAATGACAACAATGATGAGGATGATGACCCATATGCATTAAAATTTGGAGTGGCAACACGAAAAGATCGACACTTTTACAAATCATTAGAAAACGTGGAAGAGGAGGGGGATGAAGCCTCTTCACGTGACGATGGAACTGTTTTAATGAGACCAATTGCGAATTTACGGCATAATGATGTGATTGGTGTGGCCGTGCAGCAGTCAGATCTTCCCATGATTCAATTTTTATTGAATGGGGAACCGTTGCCAGAGTGTACTATCAATCGGTTTAGAGGGACGGTTTATCCTGCTGTTTATATCCCGCCTGGTGCTGCAGAGGGTGGGGATCGTATTGATGATGATGAGGGGATATCGTTAACTGCCGAGTTTGATGAGGATCATTTTAGGGAGATGAGTCCTCATGCTAGATTTGGACCATTACTTGCTGCTAGAGGTATTCTGTAGTGGGGTCGATACCGTCGTATAAGAATGAGAAGGGCGTAACGTCGTGTTATAGTTTGTTAATGCTAGCATAGTGTTGTGTATGGCCGATCGAATGCACTGATAGGTACAGCGTGATTAGCTGCGTGGCGAAAAATTGAAATTGAGTTTATATTTTGAACTGGCTGGTCTCACTTCTGGACCAGAGTGGTATATCATCCGAACCGCCTCTCTCGATGGCTTCTAATGACCAATGTTGTGCGGCGCAGGGATCAATGGGACCTTGGTACGATAAGATGATACAAAACCTTCACATTTTGTTTGCAAATGTCATCAATATCTCTTCTTACATTTTTGTCGTGTCGATGTTTTTGCCACTCTGAAATATACCAGTCCGGTCTCTGACGAGCTATTTGCGAAGGAAAACAGCTTCATTTTCAATATGTAGCATCATTAATCATTGCTCGGCGTGTGGCGACGTCTCGTCGTTCACAAGAGGGCTGACTTTATCATTCGGAAGCGATGTTTCGGCCAAATTCGGCGGTAGGCTCTTTGAAGCTTTCATGTGCCATGAATCAAACATTGTTGATTCTTCTTTCATCATTACAATGTACAAGGCTCTTGTTTATGCTGCATCTGCCTACCGAAATCCGCGATCCATCTTCCTTAACCTGCTGGAAGAATACACTTTGAGTGACACAAGATGTGACTACAAGAAGCTGGGCGATGTCCTAAAGGTTGTTTCAATAGCCGCCGTTACCAACAGTGAAGTGGGTCGCACCTCAGGCTTGCTTCAAGATCAGCTTACCAAGACATGTGGAGGCGGATCTGCTCGTCTCACAATAGTTGAGTTGGAGAAAGCGCTCGACTTGTGTCCATCTGTAATGGATCACTTCCGGTTGCAGCTTGTCAATCAAATGCCGAGTGATGACAAGATTGAGTTGCTATGTGATCTAGAAAACGAGTCTCTGGGTGCCTTCATTGAAGCGTCCAAAGCCATTGGCATCAAAAGAATGCACGCTTTCAAAATGAGACGCTTGCTCAGATGTTTCGATGCCTGGAGAATGGAGGTCCAGTTGTCACATCGTGTGACGAAACGTAGGAAAAAGACAGCTCTATTGGCGTGGAACAAGGAGGCACAGCGACTCAAGATGGCTAAGGTGCTGGAGGAAGTCTCTCTCGTGACCGGCTACACCGCCCTGATGCGACGGAGCTTCATTAGATGGCGCCGACTTAATGCGGTAAAAAACAGAGTACAGCGAATTTGCCTCAGCGGCGATGTCGACAAAGAGGTTAGGAGTGCCTCTGGTCATCTACGCGTTTTTGCAAAGAAGCTCAAACGTAGGTTGGCGTATTCTACTTGGATATCTTACACGTTGATGGAGAGACGATGTGAAGATGCCAAGCATTGGCATGAAAGGAAAACAGTAAGGTTGGCTTTTCACGTCATTCACAGGCATAGTAGCTTCGAGATCCAACAGAGAAAAAGAATCCGAGAAGCATCTATACTGCAGCAGAGAAAAATGCAGCAGCTTCAGCAGCAATCATTGGATCTAGAAAGAAATAAGGATCACAAGAGGCCCAAGTGGACAAGTAAGCTAGCTTCTAGCAATAGTCCAGTCAAGTCGCATACACGAAAACTGAGCCAAGGTGACATTGAGATTTTGAACTCTCAAAGAGAATTGAGGAGAAAACGTGTTGAACACACAAAGCGTGAAATGGAGAAGGCGATGAACACAAAGTGGTTGGCTAAGCAATCCGAGTTTGAGACATCTCTGATGAGACGAATTGAAGCATGGAAGTCATCAGCCGACTATAAACGCAAATTCGAAGATCAAGAATTGAAGTACAGGAGAAAGCTGTCTGATGCAATTGATGAAGACACTGAACGTGCCTTGAGCTCAGATGACGTAATTAGTTACAGTATTCTCGATGGTTTGATGGTCAATTCATTAGTCGATCCCGAGCTCTTCTTCAAGTCGCTGCCAGACCCCTTTGACATTGTCGCCTTTGAAAGGGCGCTGGATGGGGTTAACTTTAACTCTTTTGAGGTAGAGATTCTCTTTGAAGGAATGGCTGGACTATCGAAATCAATGACTAAAGGACGTCTACGCGAGCTGCAAAGTCTGTCACATCAATACATGGGTGAGGAAGGATCGCTGTGGAAGATTTATGCGTGCTCGAGTCGCATTCAGTTTCATAACATCTCTACAGGGCAAACGATTACAGCCATAAAAAAGAAGCACATCCGTCAGGCAGTCCGAGAAAATTTACACTCATGTGAAAAACTCAAGGCCCGATGGACGTTTGACGAGATGAAGCAACAAGCGTATCGGTCTATGTGGGAGCAACACGCTGCCAAGACAATCCAGTACATGTATCGTCTATGGAAGGGGCGACAGCAGGTAAAAAGAAAACTGTGGATTGTTGATAGATTACGCCTCAAGAAGAGAGAAAGAGAGACAAAGGCCGCCCGAGTAATTCAAGATGCATTCCGAAGGAGAATCGAACGAGACTTGGAAGATGATGAACTAATATCTGTGTGACCTCTACTTATGCCCTTCAGCACTACAAAATTTCATCATCTTCGTCTGCGTCATCAAACTGACCTCCTTCGTCGTCTGATGAAATTCGAAGTTCAGGTGGTACTACCAACATATCATCAAGACGTTGCAGCATAGCTGCCCTTTCTGCTTCAGCTGCTCCATTACTTTCATCATCTTCTACGAGGTTGTTGCCTCCGCCGAAACGAATTACCATGTCGTCGTCTCCGTCGTCCTCGTCGTCATCATCATCGGCCATTATCATTTCGCCGTTCCCAAATCCACCCATACCAGCCATCATTGAAAGCATACTAAAGAGCCCTCCGCCGTTTTCATTTGAGTCGTCTACTGCATTGAGACTGGCAAGATGTGTTAATGCATCAAAAAGAGCTTGGCAGCTGTCTTCGGGACTGGCTTTACTCTCACATTTTGCCGGCTTAAAGTAAACCTCAACTGTACCATCATCTCCTCCACAAACGTTGTCTTCTTCATCCAGTTGCCCGTCTCCGCCAGCATGCTCATCCTCCGCAATATTTGTTGGAGCAACCATGCCAATGGAAGCAGACGGAAACCCCATATTTTCATCATCTGCAGAAGAATCCGATAGCTGACAGTAAATGTGTGACAAAGGTGATTCATTTTCGTCGTCAGCAGATGGTTCAGAGTCCATGGCATGTAGAGCAATGCATCGACCATCGATTGCTACATCATTGCATTGATTATGATTCGTTTCATTTTGTTTCTTGTTCTGAGCGATGAATAAAACACGGATGGAAGTGATCAATAGTTCTCCTGGTGTATCCTTCATGTCCCAAGACGAGCAAGTGCATTGAACAGATGGTATATAGCATATCAATTGCTCTTCTCCACTGGATGTGTATTCAAAATCCTCCTCATTGTCACTGCCATCAACCTCATCTAAATCATCATCTCGGGTCCTCTTCTTGTGTTCTCTTAATTGTAAATCATCATCACCAACACATGCATTATTAGGAATTTTGTCGCTTCTGCTAGCCTCATGAAGTTGGTGATCTTCTAGTTCCGCATCTGCAAACTCATCAGGATTATCATTAGTACCATCGGCAGTTTCTTGAAGCTCGGCCAGCAGCTGCTTCCGTGTATCTGGATGGTTGGACAGCGCTGACTCCAGTTCTCTCAACTCTGCCGCTTCACCTCGAAGAACCATTGAGTAGGGTTGCCCATTGGGGTCCAGTGATGGGAGACACGATGATGCTAGGGCGATGGTGGACTGCTGGGAGGAGTTCATGGTTACAAATAATGCTGAGCGCTGAATGATGAATGAAGATTTTTTGTGGGAGTTGGATTTTGACTGGCGCTTCTAGTACCTAGAGGTATTACACGTACTTTGGCATACGTGTAGCCCAGCTTTATGTAGCTAAACACCTCACACCTCACGCACACGCACACACTTCATCAATTTATTCAAGGAAGAGTCAGTCTGCAAATGATGCGGTACCTTCCTTCATAAGTCACCAACGCTAGCATTAGGAAACAACTTATCACCCTCTAAGAAGCATAACGACAACACTGGAGCCATGACGAAGTCTATCTTGGTAATGCTGGCGTCTGCACAAGGTGTGTCAGGATTCTCTCTTACAACTACACAACTTAGAACTCCAACTCAAATACATTCAACTATCACATCCACAACGTCAGAAGAGGTTGTAGTAAAGACTCAAGTTCCAGTGAAACGTATATCTGTCTGCGCTGGAGAATTGTGTCAATGTCAAGGAGAAGAGTACGAGTACACAGGAGGTGCTTCGGACGCGGCTGTAAAAGAGTTGCGGCAGCTAGACTTGAAGTTTCCGATAGATGAAGTTGGATGCCTCGGTGCCTGTGGAATGGGCACAATGATTGCAATTGATTATGAAAATGGAGATTCTATCATGACTGATGGACTTGAATCGACATATACTGAGCTCGGAATATCGGCCAGTACGCAATCTCAATCGTCAGCAGATGCAAGTGAACAAAGTAATGATATTGTTGAAGCTACATCTTCGGCAGTAATTTCCGATGCTAAGACAACACCAGTTTCAACCAAGAGGAAGCCTTCCGCAAAGGAGCTTGTAGATGTTCGAGAGAGGATGCGTCAAGAGTCTGCTGATGTGGAAGTGGAGAATCCTTGGCTGAAAATGGGAGGTTACCTTGCAAAGAAGGCTACAGACAAATTGTTTGGCTCCGATTAATTGCGTTTGGTAGTGTGCTTCGTATGATCAAGACTGGTAGGCGATGTTAAGTACGTTTCCTGACAAATTTCAAAGTTACATTGAAAAGGTAAATAATAATAAACTTCCCCCCTGAACAAATGAATTTCTAAAATGTTAAGAGAGTAGAGTAGTTCCTCATAAGAAACAGAAACGTGAAAGAACTGTAGCGCCTTACCCCATTCCTATCCCTTGACATTTTACTTTCTAAAAGTAGATGCTGAACTGGTTCAAATTGAATCCAAGTCTGTACGAAAACTGGCACCCGACATATTTAGAGTTTGTCATGGCGCATACAACCTCAACTCCACGGCTAGGTTTTAGTTACGAATGCTGAGTTTGTTTATTCTTCCTTGACTGGCTCAGGGTGAAGTGTATTCCATGTCTTCAAAAGTTGCTTGGTGTTCATCTCGAGGAATTTTGAGTATCCAAGCTTGCCAACAAGTTCTTCCATAGCGGCCTCAGTGGTGGTGAATTCGTATGGGCTGGTGGCGCCGAATTCCTCAATCTTGAATGCGGCAGCATCCTTGGTGAAAGCCTTAAGAGTCTCATCTGCCTTCTCCAAGTCAAGACTGACAGTGGAGACGGCCTCGGAGAACCATGGCTCTTCTCCACCATCAGAGGCACCACCGTATGAGGCTTCACCGACGGGGGAGGTTCCGGGTACTCGCCAGTCATTTGGGGACTGAGCACCGAATTCACCCTGGCCACCATCACCAGCAGAGGCAGGAACGTAGCCGTTCTTCAAACCATATTCAAGGTCCACATTGAGGGAGGTGGATTCTGTAGAGTAAATACAACACAGGACGAAGTGGTTAGTTAAATGCATGAAAAAATCACTTTCAACACGCCTCAATTTCAGATCCGTTGTCTTTCTCTGTTCATATCCTCAACGTCAAAATCTATATCATGATATATATATTATCGTGATGGAATTGGGCACGGCATTACTGTGCCTATTTCATGAATAGCACCAACCCAAACGGCCTCCAACCAACCAACGAACCCTAAAAGATCTTTGTATATTTCCAAGCCAATTCGCTCAAAATCAAACCACAGGATTTAAACGTACGTCTGACAACAGCACTGGGGGCAAAGGCCGCAACAGATGAGGCAGAAAGGGCAAATAGAAGGACTCTCATTGTTGCTTAGTTCGTGTAGAGGACAGGGATAGTGCACAAGTCGGTCTCCATGGGGCGATGGGTCCACGCTGCACCGGCATACTAATTCCTACATTGCTTTCTACGCCGATCTAAGGTTTTTTACTTCAAACACGTCCGTCAGTGGAAGAGGGGAAAAAGATCGAGACAAAGAGAAGAGAGAGAGAGGCGTCTTTTCTCTTTCCCCCTTTTCTGCTTGAGCATTCCAAGAACAATGCTGGTGTGGCGAATAGGAGCGATCTATTAGAATGTAGTATAAGTACTTCTAATCTAATAATATTACTTGAAAAGTCAGTATACTAAGCTGCAGCTCCCTGGTTGGCTAGCCCATTGTACCTACAAAATGCCAATTGAACCTAAGCTGCAGTTCCACTGACACCATTTCTCACTGGGGCCTCAATGCGCATGATACCATGTCCAAAGCCCGTTGGAGCTGCTGCTCCGTTCGTTAATCCTTTCGATAGTAAATCATCCTCGTGCAACTTGCATGCCTTGGTCCACTCCTGGGGGCTAGCTTCCTTCATGATCTGCCAGGCCTCGATCAATCTCTTCTTGTGCGTCTTGTATTCTTCATCTGTCGCATAATCATCTACAAGAGTTACCAAAGTTGCCGCATGCCTCATGGAAGATGGAAGCGAGTGACGGCGAAGTACTTCAGTGGACCATTTACTTTCATTGTAGTCTTGAATGACCCAGACAGCTGCCTTGAGTTTTTCTACAATCATGTGCTTCTGATACTCTTCGTGGTAGTGGCAAGCTGCAGTCCATTCATCTTTGCTGCAACTCTTCATCTTTTGCCATGCATCTGCATGCTCCACATGACGAACTTTGTTTTCAGTGGCAGTTTCGACATCGTGATGCTTGTCGTGTACAACAACCATGCTGCCACGTCTAATGCGACAAGGTGGTGACGATTCATTAGACCATTCTTCTTGACGGTAACTCTCAATTGTTTCAACTGCCCCAAGAATTTCTGCATTTCTCATGATCATCTTGGCCTCGGCAACTTCCTCGAGTACGTCCTTGACACCTTGAAACTTCTTCTCGTCTTGTTCTACAGCCTTGACCATGGCATAGAGGCTGCAAACATCTACCCATAGTTGTGGGTCGCATGATTGCATCATTTCCCAGGCAAGAGATAACTTATTGCGGCGGATCAAGATGCTCACATCGGGATCGTCTTCATTCTTGTCTTCTGGTAAAGGTCGTGCGTGAACGGCAAGCATGGAACTATGCCTTGTTTGTGCACGAGTATAATGTTGCGTAGACGTGGGCATCTTGCTGTGGCGCTCAGATGCGGACGTCCAGTTCGCATGTACAAAGAATTGCATATCAGCCACTGCCAAGAGCAGTTTTCCCAGCTGAATGTTTTCGGGAGACCAAAGGTATTGTGCGGAGTTCATTGTGTTGCTTTGCTAATGTTTTATGGTATTGATATGTTGATAATATTATGCTACTGCGAGATCTTCGTTTGTTTCTGTACTGCTTTATCAAATGAGGCTCGCCGCAGCAGCAAGAGAGCTGGGCTGACACAAAGAGCGGAGTTCGCTTCACCATGATTTTGTCTCAACATACATTCAGGATAGGGACGTTTTGGACCATTGTGCTGAGGAGGGGCGAGGCAGATCAAGGAAAGTTGTGTCAAGAGGCAAGATCAAAGCGAAAGATCAAAGCAGCAAAGATTTTTTGCGGGAACTGCCCTCACCGACATTTTTACTTTTCCCTCCTCTTTTTAGTCTGGATTCCTTGTGATGAAATGGAGTAGATACAGCTGCTCTCATTACGGAAACATGCTGCAGCTGAGGAGAAGATGGCTTAGTACCATAGTGATTAGTTTCCCGCTAATGTCAGTTGGCTGGGCGTTTTTAGCGCTTGATCGGGCGAAGATATTGTGTCGGCATCCACCCAAATGTTATAATGTTGTCTTGTCGGCAGTCGCCGATGATGGCGGCACACATAATGATGACTATGAAAATGATGACGAAGATGATGACGACGTTGCTATCAAGCCTTATCGTAACCGATCTCTAGCGTGGACAAAGAACTACAGAGCACTGAATCCGTATGAGAAAGCTAGAGCCAGAGTAATCAGCTTTGGGCACCGATCGAAAAGTGATTGGGATGATGCAGTGTCCAGTGGACAGCTAGGTCAGTATGTTCCAAGCTATCCGGATGAAATGTACGCGCCTGAGTGGGTTGATTGGGATGAATGGCTTGGCATAATGCGAAGCTATAATGATACGAAAAACTTGGCTAGTATGCTTGGATTGAAGAGTCTAGACGAATACTTCATTTTTGTCAAAAGTAACAACAAGAGGGCTGAAGGGTTACGTATTCCGGTGAGACCTGACAAATATTACAAAGATGAGTGGATAGATGAGGATACTTTCTTTGGAAGATCATCATGAGTAGAGAATCTGACTGGTACGGTTTCGAGTTGCAAAGAGTATTGGAATGTAATAAACACTTAGATTGGAGATGGAAGAAGATGGAGGAAACTGAATGAAAAGCAACTGCCACTGGTGTGTAAAGCCTCGACAATACACATTATGGAAATCAACTGTTGTGGATGAAGTATGGAGCATGGCATTCTATGGTTTGATGAGTTACAACCAACGGCAAACAAAATACGGTCTCTAGCAGACCCACGCCATACAAGATCATTCTGAACCAAGGAGTAAACAGTCCAGTCAAGATTCTTGAAACAGTGAGAATGACTTGTAGAATCATCAAATTAATGCAAGTAGAATCAAGAGATTGAGAGATAATGTTAGAATTCTTTAACTTGGATAAGAACGTTTCAGAATGATTAATTGAGCATATTGTATTCAAGTTGTGTCTACTCCTATTCACCCATGCATTTCTTCTTGAGACAACTTTCCGTCGACAACTAACATTGTTGCTCTTTTTTGTTTTTCGGCGAAACACAACACTCACAGGTAGGTCCACAGCCACCATTCCACAATCTGGTTGATTCCGCAAAGACACGTTTGTTGTGTCCGAGGAGGTGAGAAAGATAGAATGACGTGGCTCAATTTTGCAAACCCGGATTTACCGTTTCTCAATATCAATGATACTTACCGATTCAGTACTGTTAACTAAATTAAAATATACACCCCATTCAAACAAGGATTATTGGGGGGTAGATACGAATGTTATATTTTTTTAGCGTGGAAATCTTTTTGAATTACGGGGGTAAAAGATAGCAAGGTATGTAGTCTCAAAGTAGCGGTAAGTAGTACGGCGAGAAAAGAGAAGTGACGAGGCCGAAGGATGAGCAGAACCAGAACTTTCTCGTTATCGGCGTTCTTCCCACACGACGTGGTGTCAGCGCAGGCCAGGGTTGACGTTCCCTTGGATCCAACCACATCAAAAATGGTATTTTGTCGCCGGTAAAGTACGCACAACAAAGATCCACCTTGAAGGATTCAGGCAACATTCCATCACAATATCATACAATAGCAATCCTTTTCGAGAACGACATGAGCATGCCACTGATGCCACTGGTAATATATCGCAAATATCGGTCATCGAATTCTACTTAATTTTGAACTTGGTGTCATTGTGTGACACCTCCTACAGAACAAAGCTACCGGTCCTGAATCTAACATCTATCACCCGGTGAAATCCATCAATTATTATTACACGCGCACTAAATGTCAATAACATCATCCGACATATCATCGGCCAC